>VFQR01000099.1_pt1 | contig 212276 bp, 169 predicted proteins | sample 3512321 | NCBI WGS metagenome assembly VFQR01 (sample SAMN10412374, study PRJNA504923) | tailings metagenome | isolation source: Relicate 3 Philex TSF1 revegetated site | place: Philippines: Tuba, Benguet | collected 2017-08-29
CAGCCTAGACCGTGTGAGCTTTTTTACTGCTCAGTCAACTTTTCAAACGCCCTCTTAGGGGCGCTCGCAGCAACGCAAATGGCAAGGTCTATTTACGGTGTAGCCAAAACGGATGCAACGGAACGATGAGCCTCAGCAGCTTGATCTAAGAAAAATGCCCAGTGCCCCATTGAGTAGCTTCTAGACAACCTCCGAGAGAAAGTTCCATGTCCCTACAACTCACTATCGAGTATCCAGAGTCTCTACCCGACGCCTTGGGCAGCACCCGTGAAGAATTTGAGCAGGAAGCCAAATGGGCGATGGCCGTCAAACTTTTTGAACTGAATCGACTCTCCTCCGGCATGGCCGCATCCCTGCTGGGGGTTGACCGGGTCACCTTCCTGCTCAAGCTTGCCGACTACGGTGTCCCTATGATCGATTTAACCGAAGAGGAACTACTGTCAGAGGTTGCTAACCTCTAAATCCCCTACCGCAACTCCCTAAGACAATGCCCCTATGAATGCCAAACTTGTCGAATCTCTTGTGCAGGCGATCGAGTCCTTACCCCCCGAGGACTATGCCCTGTTTCAAGAACAGCTCACCACCCGCAGCGTGCAGAAAACACCAGGGGTTTGCGGAGGCCATGCCCGCATTCGCAGTACCCGCATCCCCATCTGGACGCTGATCTCCCTCCAACACCAGGGAGCCGACGACAACGAGCTGCTGCACAACTTTCCTAGCCTCACCCCTTTTGATCTGACCGTAGCACGGGCTTACTATGCCAACCATACCGAGGAGATCGACAGTGCGATCGCCGACCTCCACGAGGACGACCTGGATGGCTAGGTTCTACTCCAACGAAAACTTACCCATCGATTTGGTAGAAGTCCTGCGCCAGCTTAACCACGACGTACTCACCTCCTACGAAGCGGGGCGAGCTAACCAGAACATTCCAGATCAAGAGGTGCTAGCCTTTGCCACTGCCGATCACCGCTGCGTCGTCACCCTCAACCGACAAGACTTTATTGCCCTACACCGCAGTGGGGTCTCCCACAGCGGCATCATCATCTGCAAAGAAGACCGCGACTATCAAGGACAGGCCCAGACCCTCCACAGCTATGTAGAAGCGTCAGGCCAAGATTTGAGCGATCGCCTCATCCGCATACAAAAACAGAACCAGCCCAAGGCCAAAGTCCAAGTCTTTGTTGCCAAAGTCTATTCCAGATAAACCCTTGCCTACAGCTACCTGAGAGCCCTTGCCATGACCACCTCCGCCGACATTCGCGCCACTCTGGTGGATGCCCTCAACATTGACCTCGTCGGCCCCACCCCCCACGACACCGACCACGCCGAGGAAATCCTCAGGCAGGCTCCCTCCAAGTGGTACCTGACCGGCTTTTTGGCCCCCTTTGGCGCACCCCCCGACCTGCGCTCCGATGACGATGCCGACGACGACCTGCCCGAAGAAGTCACCACCAGCGACTCCAGCGAAGACAGCAAAACCCCCGACAAACCTGCTGCCCGCAAGGCATTGTTTCCCTCCTCCATGGGGCTGAGCTGCTTACTATCGGGCAAAACCACCACTCTAGAGGCCCAAGTTACCTGGGGCGACTACATTCCCCTCACCCCCGCAGAGGACGACCCTGAAGAAGGGCAGGGCAAGTCGAAGCGCAAGAAAAAGCCCGAACACTGGCAGCGGGTACCCCAACAGGCCACCCTCACTGTTCCCATTGAAGAACGACCCGAGCCCTTTGCCATCGACATCCCCGGCGGCAGCGGCCTCAACCTGGTGGTCACCTGTCGCCCCGTGCTAGACGATCGCTTCCCCTACGGCACCAAGGCGGTGTCGGTCTTTTTGGTTAACTATCGCCAGGTCACCTCCGGCGATCGCGACGCCACCTTTGCCTTTCAAACTCACCTCAATATCTGCTGCACCGAGGGATTTGTGCCTCGACCAGACCCCCGAGGCGTCAGCACCGACGATTGGGATGAGGCCGTCGCCGCTCTCCAGTACCGCGACGACTACGAATTTGCCGTGGGCCACAACGTCTCTGCCCTAGCCATAGATGCCGAGGGCAGCCACTGCACCGAAGTTTGTACCACCTGGATACCTATCGCTGAAGTGCCCCGCGTGGCCCCCACCGCCCCAAAAGGGGTACAGCTGGGCATGGAATCTCTGGCCCTAGCCCCCAATGCCGCTACCATTCGCGGCATGGTGGGGCCACTGGTCACCGAATACCGCGCCTGGATTGCCACCCAGCGGGCCGTGGCCATTAGCCCCCAGGAGGCTGCTAATGTGGCCAGAGACCTGCTGGATCGGGCGAGTCGAGTCTGCGATCGCATCGAAGCCGGGCTCAACGCCTTAGCCGACCCCCAGGTGCTAGAGGCATTTCAGGTGGCCAATCGGGCGATCGCCACTGCCCGCCGCCGCCAGCTCAGCCAAGAAGAGAGCCAACCCCCCGAGAGCTTTCCAGAACCCACCTGGCGACCCTTCCAGCTCGCCTTTATTTTGCTCAACCTGGTGGGGCTAGCTGACCCCATCCACGACGATCGCAAGACGGTAGACCTGCTGTTCTTCCCCACCGGGGGCGGTAAGACCGAGGCCTACCTGGGCCTGGCCGCCTTCACCCTGATTTTGCGGCGGCTCAAGTACCCCGGCATCCAGGCTGCTGGCATGAGCGTGCTGATGCGCTACACCCTGCGCCTGCTTACCCTCGACCAGCTAGAGCGGGCCTCGCGGCTGATCTGCGCCCTAGAACTAGAGCGCCAAAAAGTACCCGACAAACTGGGCACCTGGCCCTTTGAAATCGGCCTCTGGGTAGGCCAGGGGGCCACCCCCAACCGCATGGGCAAACGGGGCGATAAAGATGAGTATTCGGCCCGCGAGCGCACCTTGGACTTTAAGCGAGACAGCAAGAGCAAACCCTCTCCCATTCCCCTAGAGCGCTGCCCATGGTGCGGCGAGGGCTTTAACACCAATTCCTTCCAGCTCTTGCCCACCGAAGACGCGCCCAAGACCCTCAAGATTGTCTGCGTCAACCGCAGCTGCGACTTCCGCAGCCGCAATCCTCTCCCCATCCTGGCCGTAGACGAGCCGATCTACCGGCGTCTGCCCTGCTTTATCATCGCCACGGTCGATAAATTTGCGGCCCTGCCCTGGGTCGGTCAGACCGGAGCCCTGTTTGGCCACATCACCCACTACCAAGACGGCGAAGGCTTCTACAGCCCCGGCGACTCTACCATTGCGGGCCGCCCCTTAGAGGGCTATCTTCCGCCGCCTGACCTGATCATTCAGGATGAGTTGCACCTGATTTCTGGCCCCCTGGGCACGATGGTAGGACTCTACGAAACAGCGATCGATACGCTGTGCTGCCGTGAAGAGAATGGCCATACCATTCGCCCCAAGGTAATTGCCTCCACGGCTACCGTGCGGCGGGCCAGCCGCCAGATCCAGGCGCTCTTTGGCCGCAGCCAAGTCGATATCTTTCCGCCCCCAGGCCCCGATCGCCACGATTCATTTTTTGCTAAAACTGACTCTAAAGCGCCCGGTCGGCTCTACGTGGGGGTCGCTGCCCAGGGTCGCAGCCTGAAGGTAATTTTGCTGCGGGTCTATCTAGCCCTGCTAGCGGCTGCCCAGAAACAGTGGGTAGAGGCCGGGGGCAAACGCAATAAAAACAACCCCTCTGACCCCTACATGACCCTGATGGGTTACTTCAACTCCCTGCGAGAGCTGGGGGGCAGCCGTCGCATTGTGGAAGATGAGGTCAACTCTCGCCTGACCAAGTACAGCGATCGCCTGCGGGAGGGTGAGCTAGTCGGCCCCTTCCTCGATCGCAAAATCGACGAGATGCCGGAGGAACTAACCTCGCGGGTGAGTACCAACAAAATCGCTAACACCAAGCGCCGCCTCTCTACCCCCTTCCACGAAGATGACCGGGTCGATGTGGCCCTGGCCACCAATATGATTTCAGTGGGGCTCGATATTATTCGCCTGGGCCTGATGGTGGTGCTGGGGCAACCCAAGACCGCTGCTGAATACATTCAGGCCACTAGTCGTGTTGGGCGCGACAAGAACAAGCCGGGGCTGGTGGTAACGCTGATGAACATTCACCGACCCCGCGATCGCTCCCACTATGAGCGCTTTGAGAGCTGGCACAACAGCTTCTACCGGGCGGTCGAGGCCACCAGCGTTACCCCGTTCTCGCCTCGGGCGCTGGATCGGGGGCTAGCGGGAGTCATGGTAGCCCTGGCTCGCCTTGGGGTACCCGCGATGACCAGCCCGATGGGGGCCTCTAACCTGACCGACCAACGGGCAGCGGTCGCGGCCATGGTGGAAGCCATTGCCCGCCGGGCCGAGGGCCACAGTCCTGATCTAGATGGTGAAGCGGCGAATGATCTGCGGGTGAGGGTGCGATCGCAGGTCACCGACTTGCTTGACACCTGGGAGCGGATTTTGACCCGCGAAACCCGCCTGCAATACCAAAAAGAGACCGACCTGGCCCCGGCCCTGCTGGTCGATGCCCTCGATTTGTCTGCCGAGAAGCGCCCCGCCGATGAGCAAAAGTTCAAGACTCAGCGCAGTCTGCGCGACGTAGAAGCCAGCGTTAACCTCTGGATTCGAGACCCGTACACCATGGAAGGCGTAGCCGGAGACGACGAATGAGCCAGTCCAACAAAGCCCACAACAAAGCGAAAAAAGCTAGCGGCGAACTGCGCCAGAGCCAGATGCTCACCACCTTCGGCCCCGGCTCGATGGTAGACCTGCCTGCCCGCTCGGTAATTATTTCGGGCCTCTCCTACTGGAAAGGCGACAAGCCCTACATCCGAGAAGACCGCCTCAAGTACAAGGTGGCCAAAAGCCTCAACCTGCCCGACGGGCACGAGGTTAAACTCTTTGGCCCACCCATCAAAACCAGCGACCCCAAAGCACCCCTCAGCGGCGTGGATGCCCTGGTGTTCCCCACCTGGTTTCTCGCCCAGATCGATCGCACGATTGAGCGGGCTGGCAAGGCCTACCGCACCCGCCCCCTGATTTCTTGGAGCGCCGTCAAGGGGGGAGCCCGGTTTGAAGGAAAGTCAGTGCAGGCGGTGCCGGTGCGCTTTGTACAGGCCTGCACCAATGGTCACCTCAGCGACCTTAACTGGAATGCCTTTGTCCACAATGACTTCCAGGCCAAGTGCCGAGGTCAGCTCTGGCTCGATGAAGCCGGTTCCGGCAATGACTTTGAAGAAATCTTCGTGCGGTGCGAGCAGTGCAGCAGCCTGCGCCCCCTATCCCAGGCCAAAATCACCGACTCTAAGGTGCTGGGAGCCTGCGAAGGCCACCGCCCTTGGCTGGGTGCGCGAGGCAAAGAACCCTGCCGCCGCCACCGGGTCACCGATACTGGCGAGATTATCGCCACCGATAAGCCCGAGTACAACCGGCTGTTGGTGCGATCGGCCAGCAACGCCTACTTCAGCCAGATCCTCAGCGTCATCTCCATGCCCGACAAGGATGCTTCTCTGAAGCAGGCCGTTGACCGCTTCTATGAAGAAGACCTGCAATACACCGAAGACATCGCTGACGTCACCAAGGAGCTGCGGAAGGCTAAATTCGCAGACCTGGTAGAGTTTGGGGCAGAGGCCGTCTGGGCTGAAATTAAGCGCCGCAAAGCCGGTCTTGCTGCCCCCGACAAAAGCATCAAACAGGTAGAACTCGAAGCCCTGCTGGCCTGCCCCGAAGAGAAAGGCAAAGAGACCCCCTCCAGCGACAAGATCTTTGAAGGCTACACCCGCAACCCCAGTTTGCTGGCTCCCAAATGGCAACCCTTCATCGATAAAGTCGTTCTGGTGCATCGCCTCCGGGAGGTGCTGGCCCTGATTGGCTTCACCCGGTTTGAAGCGGCTCAAACCAACATTGAAGGGGAAATCGACGATCTAGCTATTGGTGTACGCCGGGCCAGCCTAGACTTTGAGCCCAACTGGGTGCCAGCGATTGAGAACCTAGGCGAGGGGGTTTTCATTAGCTTCCACAAAGAGCAGGTCGAGCGCTGGCTGCAACGGCAAAACGTAATAGATCGAACCAAGGCCCTCAATCGTGGCTTTAGTCGATGGGCTGAGAACCGAGGCATTCCTGAGGACAAGGCCAAGTTTCCTGGCGAAGCCTACATCATGCTCCATTCCCTCTCCCACCTGCTGATCACCGCCGTGTCTTTGGAGTGTGGCTACGCCTCCAGCGCCATCCGAGAACGCATCTATGCCTTCCCAGACATCGGCTATGGCATTCTGCTCCACACCGGCACCTCCGGCTCCGAAGGCACCTTGGGGGGCCTGGTCGAGGTCGGCAGACGCATTGAATACCACCTCGGCAAGGCCCTAGAGCAGGGGCGGCTCTGCTCCAACGACCCGGTCTGCGCTCAGCACGAGCCCGACAACGTCCAGGAAGACCGATTCCTGCACGGAGCTGCCTGCCACGGGTGTCTGCTGATCGCTGAAACCTCCTGCGAACGACGTAACGAGATGCTTGATCGCGCCTTGGTCACCAGTACTGTTGAGGGGTTAGGGGCCGAGTTCTTTCCCGATAGGGTCTACTGATGTCGCCCTTTGTGCGGCTGAGTCGCCCGGCCCTAATAGGTATTGCAGAGGCTCTAGAGGCTGGCAGATTGAGTCTGCCGGTGTCAACCGTCTCTCTGTGTACCTACGTGCCTGAGCAGGAGTTAGCCGCAGTAGTTCAGGAAATTAATCAACTGCACCAGCAGGGCATGGCCCCCAGGCAACTGGCCTACATGCTCACAGTGCTGGCCGAGGAGCGGGCCGCATCCCAGGCTAAACAAGATCAGGTAGACCTAGTGTGGATCGGGCCAGAAGTCCCCGGTACCGAAAGCCGAGACACGGGTATTGTGGTGCGGGAGCTATTTAGTAGCGCCCAGCACAGCGTTCTTATTTCCAGCTTTGCCATCGACCAGGGCACCAAAGGCTACGACCTCTTTCGCCCCCTGGCCCAGCGGATGGATGCCAACCCCCATCTCCAGGTCAGAATGTTCCTTAACGTCAAACGCAAGTACCAAGACCGTACCGCAGCCGCTGTCCTGCTGCGACAGTTCGCTGAAACCTTTCGCCGCCATGTCTGGCCCGGTCAACGCCTGCCAGAGGTCTTCCACGACCCCCGCACCATGCTGATGACCGCCGAGTCTAACGCCTGCCTGCATGCCAAATGCGTCGTCGTCGATGAAGAGCGCTTGCTAATCACCTCCGCCAACTTCACCGAAGCCGCCCACGAGCGCAACATTGAGGCGGGGGTGTTGATGCGCGATCGCGTCATCGCTAAGGCCATTCGCTCTCAGTTTGAGATGCTGGTTGCCAGAAAACTGATCGAGCGAGTGCCAGGTCTATGAAAAGAAGATTCAGAAGAACTTCGTCAAATATAAGGAAGTTTATGAACGAACCATGGCTTCAGCTTTCATTAGATCAGTTGGAGAAGTGAGTTAATCGCCTTAGGGCTGAAGCAGGTACAGATGGGCTAGATGGCTCACGCTTCATTTAACTCCTTGCCCTTACTCAGGTTGAAGTGTTGCTGGTCTCGCTGTAGCTCCTGCCGAATCAGGGCAAACCGCTGCACATCTGCCTGGGTCAGCCAAGACTCAATTTCATAGAACATCTGCCCGTTTTCTCGCTGAGTCCGTAACGTGAGAATCGTCTCCGGCAGGTGGTGAGCATCGCCCCTGAACTCGATATTCAGATCGCGCCCCCGCTCCACAATCGTGTAGAACTGTTTGCCTTCAAATACCCGCTGACCCCGAGCTTGGTTGCAACAAAACCGCTCCAGCAGCAGCACCGCCGTCCCCGCAATTTGCTCCTGGGTTTGGCGGTCAACGGCGATCGGCGTTCTAGGTTGCGGCGGAGTCACGTCAGGTCATTGATGAAAGGATTCAGCCCCGCCATGATGGCGGCATCGTCGCCCAAGAACTCCCGCAGCGGCTGATCCACCAGCCCTGGGTCAGCCACCGTTTTGATGGATGCTGGGGTGGATGCCATGGAGCTATTGGCCGATAGTAGATGTCGTGGGTTTGGCTTAACCAGTGGGAGAGCTGTCTTGGGTGGCGTTATCGAATCATCGAAGGCTTCCAGTTCTGGGAGAAAGCGCTCCTTGATTTCTAGAATCTGAGTCGTCAACTGCTGAATTGATCGCACAGCCTGCCGCCGAATTTCATCTCTGGGAGCCTGAACCGCTGCCATCGCGAACGGGCCATAGCAGCCATTCAGTGCCGATCGCATACGAGCATGGAGGTCGTGGCGAGACTTTCCCCGGCAATAACCAATCACTGCCACATCCAGCTCATCTCGGCTGGAGTACTGAATCCGGGCCTTTGTTTCTGACGTTTGGGTCATGCTTCTGAGTCCTGATTTCGGGTGCAACTGGGGAGAGTTTTGCGCTAGCGGGTCTGGGTTGGATTGGCGCTGTACATAAAGGTCTTGAACAACCCATAGACATCGGCCCAGCGGACGCTGGTGATCAAGTCGGGTTCAGCCGTGCCCTCCTGGCCTCGCAGCACATCGGTCATCTCCTGTCGCAGGGCCTCGGCCCAAGTGATCTGCTGAGCCAGCCCGCGCTGGTCAAAAAACTGTTCCAGCTCTGGCCGAATAAAGTAGGCGGCACCCCCCGCCGACAATCACCTCTACTTCAGCCGAGGGCAGCCACTCCACCAGGAACTGATTGACCCGATCCAGATAGAACTCACGGGCGTAGCTACACGCCTTCGCCAAGTCGAGAGCTTCCTTGCGGCCTGGGATGTGAAAGGTGGGGTGCCCCTGAAGGATTGCTTCCAGCAGAGCCGGATCGTCTGGGGCGACACCCGGCAGTTCAGTGGCACACTGCTTCAGGTATTCCACGAACCCTGGCCCTTGGGAGGTGCTGTTGGTTTCCTGGGGTGTGCTGCCCTTCTCGAAGGTAAGGATGGAAAGATTGCGGTGGCCAAACATGAGGACGACGACGGTGGAGTCGCGAATTCCCACCCCAGCCCGCGCTAGCTGCAACCCCTTGGCCAGGTAGAGCCCGGCCCCCTCTGGCTGCATCTCGATGCGCTCTAGCTGTCCAAATAAAGACCGCCCTCGAAAGCTGAAGTCTGAGATGGCCCCCAGAATCTGAGCCTTTAGCTCCTTGCGGTCTTGCCAGTATTCTTCCAATGGCAGCAGCAGACCTAGTTGAGCGGTGAACTTACAACCCGAGCTATCGGAGTCCTGAGCTGCCAGAGTTTTCTCAGCGATGACGCCCAGGGTAGCCAAGATTTTGTAGACGGCGCGATCGCGCTTGGGCAGAGCGAGACCTGAGTCACCTTTTTGGGCGATCGCCAACGCCCCAATCGCATAGGCACTATTGCCCACCATCACATAAGCGCTGTCTTCTGGTTCCTGAGTAGTCAACCCACCCAACATCAGCCGGTCAAGCCGCGCTGGGTTCAACCGGGCTACCTGAGGGTCGAGGTGCAGCAGGTAGGGCTGGCCCTGCCAGTAGAGACACTTAGTGGCAGAGCTGCCCATGTCGATATAGGTCTGAATGATTTGGGTCATAGTTTTGAATGCCAATGACAGCGTTTAATCAACAGCTTGAAGTTGCAAGAATGCCTTCAAGCTGGTTGATCGATATCTGTATTCTGAGTTGTCGTTTTTATTCACGACTTAATAACGACTGAATTGTTATCTTCAGCAAAATCCATCATCGTTTTGATGGTCGATGAATTTCATTCACGACTTATTCACGACTTGATAACGACTTGTCTATCCAGAATCTAAGACAAGCCTGAAATCACCCAATCATTCACGACTTGATAACGACTTGATAACGACTTCTCCTTTTATAGGGTGCAGATTCCAATCAATAGATTGATGAATAAAAACAAACTTTGCAGCTCTTTAGGCTGAGCAGAACTGACATTTTCTGTGGGCTAAAACAGAGATTGTTGCCCATTGTATTCTCCCCAGGGAATGCCATGACAGAAGCCTGATGGGCTGCCCTGGGGGCTACGCCACTCCACTGCGTTTCGTAGCTCCGCGTTTCACACACCACGCCCAGCCCTGGGCCAGGGGGTTGCTGAAACCCAGCAATATCAGGGCTTTCAGACATGGGAGCCAATGGCCGGTCGTTTACGAATCAATGACGAATTCACGGAAAAGCTCATGGGTAAAGGATTTAGCGTCTCGCTGCCCCTCGAAGAGGCGGCTGTCGTCGAGAAAGAGGCCAATCGGCTGGGGCTACCCGCCGCCAGCATCATTCGCCTGATGATGCGCGACGGTCAGCAGCGCCGCGAACTAGAACGGCAGGTGGATGACCTGAAGGCTCGGCTGGAGCTGCTGCAAGTGCAGTTCCAGGGGCTCCAGATTTTGCTGGAGACCATCGCCTTGGAGCAGGCCAATGCCCGAGGGCCGCAGGCGCTGGAAAATCGCAAAGCGCTGATTCAGGAAATTCGCAAGCGCCAGGGCCTGGTGGAAGGCTAGGAGGTCAGCCATGCTCAGCCTGACGGTAATCAGCGCCAACCAGGGCGAAACTTACTACACTGCCGAGAACTACTACACCAGCGAAGAGAACCAGGCCCATTCCGGTTGGTGGGGCCAAGGGGCCAAGAGCCTGGGGCTAGCGGGACAGGTACAGGGGGGCGACTTCAAGAATCTGCTCCATGGCTCCCATCCCCAGGGGCACCAAACTCTATCGGGTCGCAAGATTGACCCGGAGCGCCATCGGGCCGGGCTGGATTTAACCTTCAGTGCGCCCAAGAGCATCAGCCTGGCGGCCCTGGTCGGCGGCAATGAAGCAATCGAGCAAGCCCATCGCACAGCGGTGGTGCGCACACTAGCCATCATTGAGGAGCGCTATGCCCAAACGCGGGTGCGGACGCCGGAGGGGCGGCAGGCAGTTGGCACCGGCAACCTGATCGTCGCCCAGTTCCACCACGACACCTCCCGCGAGAAGGATCCGCAGCTGCACACCCATTGTGTGGTGATCAATGCCACGCAACTGGCCAATGGCCGCTGGCAGTCACTCCACAACGACATCCTCTTCAAGCAGCAAAAGCTGTTGGGGATGATTTACCAGAACGAGTTGGCAGTGGAGGTACAGCGCCTGGGCTATGGCATTGAGCCCAGAGCCAACGGCCAGTTTGAACTCCGGGGGTATCAAGCCGAAGACCTCCAGACCTTCTCCAAACGGCGGGAGCAGATTCTGGCGGCGGTGGAGGAGAATGCGACGGCCCAGGAGCGAGAGCTGGCGACGTTGATGACCCGAGCCCCAAAGGGAAAGGAAATTCCCAGAGAAGAGCTGCGCACCTACTGGCAGCAGCAGGCCCAAGCGCTGAATCTAGAACACCCTCACCCCCAGCTGATGGACTGGCAGAGTCAGCCGAAGCGGGCCACCCAAGCTGGGCTTACCCACTGCGGTGAGCGGGAGGCGGTGTTCCATCGCGAGCAAGTGGAGCGGTTTGCCCTGGAGAACCATTTGGGGCAGCAGTGCTTTGATGACGTTCAACAGACCTTGGATACCGATCCGGAGGTAATTCACACCCATGACCAGCGGCTGACCACTCAGACGGCGGTGCTGCGGGAGCTGGACACCATTCGCACGATGCTGGATGGTCGGGGAGATGTGGGGAGTATTGCCGCCCCAGGACTGGTGGAAGCACATCTGCGCGATCAGGGCCTGACCGAGGGGCAGGTGCAGGGGGTGATGTTGGCGGCCACAACCCGCGATCGCGTCATCGCCTGGCAGGGGGTGGCCGGGGCGGGGAAGAGCTATGCCCTGAATCAGTTTCGCCAGATTGCGGAAGCCCAGGGCTACACTGTCCGGGGCTTTGCTCCTAGTGCGGAGGCGGCGAAGGCCTTGGGCGACTCGGCCCAGATTCAGCCGGTGGAAACAGTGGCGGCGTTGCTGTGTACTCAACCGGTGGAACCCAACCCGGCTCAACCCGAGGTCTGGGTAGTAGACGAAGCGGGGCTCTTGAGTGCGAAGGATGCGCTGGCCCTGGTGACCAAGGCCCAGGCGCAGCAAGCCCGAGTGGTTTTGGTGGGAGATACCCGGCAGCTGTCGGCGGTGGAAGCGGGGAACCCGTTCAAGAGTTTGCAGCAGGCGGGGATGGCAACGGCCTACCTCACCCAATCGCTGCGACAGAAGAATCAGCAGATCAAGGCGGGGGTTGACCTGATTGCTGCTGGGGAAATTGCGGCGGGGGTGCGGCAGTTGAAGCCGTACATTCAGCAGGTGAGTAGTCAGGAGGCGAGGGCAGCGGCGATCGCCCGCGACTATCTCGCCCTAGCCCCAGAGGAGCGAAAGAAAACCTTGCTCTTGGCAGGTACCAACCAGGAGCGGCTGGCAATCACCCAGCTGGTGCGAGAGGGCCTAAAGACAGAAGGAACCTTGGGCCAGAGTTTGACGGTGAAGCGGCTGAAGGCCAGGGATTTGACCGAGACCCAGGCGAGCTATGCCCACCATTTTCAGCCGGGAAATGTGCTGATTCCCCAGGCCAGCTACAAGCGGCTGGGGTTAGAAAAGGGGCAGCGCTACGAGGTGCTGGCGACGGATAGCCATAGCAATGGGCTGATGTTGCGGGGGCAATCCGGGGCGGCATTGCAGTTAGATCCAGCTCAGATTCGGCGGAAGTCGGTCTATGAAGTAGAAGAGATGGAGATTGCGGTGGGTGATCGCCTGCGGTGGACGCGCAATGACCATACCCTGGGCCGTCGCAATGGCCAGGAGTTTGAGGTGGTGGGGCTGGAGGAGGGGCAGGTGATGATTCGTTGGGGGCGGGGGGAGGTGGGATGCTTCGAGAGTTCGGAGTTGGCTCATCTGGACTATGCGCTGGTCAGTACCACCTATGCAGCCCAGGGAAAGTCGGCGGAGCAGGTGATTGGGGCGTTGGATCGCTATGTGGGGCGGGAGAGCTTTTATGTGGCGGTGAGCCGGGTGAAGCGGGATTTGCGGCTGTATGCCTCGGAAGATTTAGATCGGCTGATTGAGCGGGTGGAGCGATCTAGGGCGAAGGAAAATCCGAGTGAGGTACGGCCAGAGTCAGGAGGAGCCAGGACAAATCTAGTGATGCTTGATTCCCCACCACGAACTCAAGCTAACCAATTCAGCCAGACCCCTCATACTGTGACAGACCTATCTCAAAAGGAACAGGCGAGTAGAAAAGGGCATAGTCGATTTGGTGTGGAGCTGTAAGCAGGTTGTTTTCTAGCCAATTTCAAAAGCAACAGGATGATTGTAGGCATACTGGTGATCAAGCCAGACTTCCTTAAAGATGATCGACGACTTCTATGCATACTCCTGATGAACTTTTGGCAATGGTTAACCAAATCCTGAATCAGGTTCAGGATGATAGCGCTGCACTAGAACCCTGGAGCCGAACAGAAGAGGGACGACAGGTCATTCAGTTCATTGTGCAGGTGGGTAAATACAACACAACAGTTGGGCAGGGGCAAGATATTTTAATCGGAGATCACCTAGATCGGGCCTTGCTGGAAGAGGTGCGAGATTTGTTGCGATCGCAACTCACTCCGCCACCGCCAGACATTGACTGGCAACAGGTCAGCCGATCACTGCTCAATGAGCAAATCCAGCGCTTGACTACAAACCCGCTAACCCACGCCGAGGGCATCGCCTATCGGACGGAGCAGGTGTATGTACCGCTGGGGTTGGTGGAGCGCAAAAAGGTGCCGCGACGGGGGGAGGAGGTGTCGCCCGAGCAAGGCTCGTTGCTGTATAAGGAGACGGAGATTACCCGAAAGTTTGAGCATGAGGACTTTCTGGAGCAGGTGTTGCGCCAGGGGCAGAGTCCTCGGAGTGGAGGACGACGGATTGCAGTAATTGGGGAGCCTGGGGCGGGAAAGACGACGCTGTTGCAGCAGATGGCCCGATGGGTAGCAGAACATATTGAGGGGGCGATCTCGATTTGGGTGTCGCTGGCAGATTTGCAGGGGCGATCACTAGAAGATTATTTACTGGAGCAGTGGTTGCCAGCAGTGGTGCAGCAGCAGGGACAGGCGGAGGCTTCGACGCTGGTGAAGGATGCGCTGGTAGAACAGTTTCGGGCGGGGCAGGTGTGGCTATTGCTGGATGGGGTGGATGAAATGCCCGTGGCGGAGGGTAATCCGTTGGGTGAGATGGAGCGGCAGGTGCGGTTGGGGGGATTGTTGGCACAGGCGCGGATTGTGCTGACTTGTCGGTTGAATCTGTGGGATGGAGATCGTCATGCCCTGGATACGTTCGACGTTTATCGGACGTTGGAATTTGCTTATCCAACGCAGGTGGAGCAGTTTATCGGGCAGTGGTTTGGGGCACTGCCGGAGGCACAGGTGGGACAGGCAGAGCGGTTACGTGGGGCGTTGCGGCAACCGGGGAAGGAGCGGCTGCAAGACTTGGTGAAGAATCCACTGCGGCTGACGCTGTTATGTTTCAACTGGTATTTGGGGAAGGGAACGCTACCGGAGACAAAGGCGGGGTTGTATGAGCAGTTTGTGGCGGATTTCTATGAGTGGAAGCCGGAGCAGTTTCCGACGACGGCAGAGCAGCGGCGGCGGTTGAATGCGGCGTTGGGGGAGTTGGCGCGGGAAGCGATTGATAAGGAGGGAACGCGGTTTCGGCTACGGTATGACTTTGTGTGTGAGTTTTTAGGTGAGCCGGATGAGCCGGGTTCGTTGTTTCAGTTGGCATTGCAGTTCGGCTGGCTAAACAAGGTGGGGATGGATGCAGATAATCCAAGAAAAGCAGTGTATGCGTTCTTCCATCCTACGTTTCAAGAGTATTTTTCAGCGTTGGTGATCGATGATTGGCACAATTTTCTAGGCCACATTCCTAAACATCCGAGTAATCGATACACAAGGTATCGAGTTTTTGAACCACGCTGGAAAGAGGTAATTCTGCTATGGTTTGGACGACTAGACATAAAAAAGGAACTGAAGGAATCATTTATCGAAGCATTAATTGACTTTGAGGATGAGTGCGGAGGATTTTATTGGCACCAAACCTACTTTCTTGCAGCATCGTGCCTTGCCGAATTTGTAGACTCAAAATATATTAGTGAGATAGTAAATCAAGTTATTGATTGGGGGTTTGGTCTTTATACTACATTTCTAGATCCCATAAACGAAAATGCTAGAGCAGTTTTAGCAAGGACTAATCGCTCGGTTTTGCTCAATACATTTTCCAATTTATTAGATACTGACCTAGGTGAACGCGAGCTATTGCAGATGGCTATGCGGTTAGGAGAGATTGATCCAGGAAACTTAAATTCTATAAACTATCTAATTAAGTTGATAAATATGCAAGAAATTGACGAGCATGATCGCTGGATAGCTATTTATCAACTTGGCAAGGTTGGTGAAGCAAGCGGCAATTCAGAGGCTATATGTGCTCTTACTGTTTTGTTAAACACAATTAGGGATGATGAAATTCTTTGGCGATCTGCCACAAGTCTGGTAAAAATTAGTCCTCATAATCCGCAAGGCATCAAAACTTTAACTCGTCTATTGCAAAGTGACAAAGATGATAGTATCCGTTTAGCTGCTGCCCGTAATCTAATACAAGTTGCCCCTGACAACCCAATAAGTGAAGAAACCTTAATAGATTTAGCTGACAATAGCCAGGATGAGGCAATCCGCTCATCAGCCGTTTTGTCCTTGAAGGATTTCCGGAAAAATGTTCCTGGGGCTAGTAGAGCTTCAAAAGGGTTATTAGAGAAATACGAAAACCAATATTTGATTAGTCTTGCTCATGACGAGCTAGATGAGGATTGCTCAGAAGAATACCTAGAAAAATATTCGGAGGAAGATAACTGGTCTTTAGGTGAAATTGAACCGACCAATTTAGACTCAGTTAATATGCTGCTCGATCTCGTGTGTAACAATTCCAGTAGAGATACCATATTTAGCGCTGCTTGGAGCTTGCGAGAAATAAATCACGAGACCTTCTTTCCAAGAGTAGTCACAGGATTAAAGGATTGTATAAGACAGCAATTGACTGAAGATGATTTTGAACGTTATAGGTGCTGTTATGCAGTTGTTTGGCACTGTGCCCAAAATATGTCTTATCCAAATTTTCACAAGGCTTGGCATCAATGACAACTCTTACCTATAAACATAAAAATTGCTGCTTATATCGAATGCAATCGCTCTACTCAATTTTTTCACGGTTGCGTTTTTCGATTTCGGTGATCGGCAGTAGCAATGACTCTACAATCTCTCGCTGGATTTCATTAATTCCTGAAGTATTGCTGTGTAGACAATCCACTAATAGCTTATTGGAATCATAGTAATTTTTTAAGATTTCTTTTTGTTTCATATTCGGTTTCCAATTATTTCCTAGACCCCGGTAGTTATTTAAGATAGACTTAAACTGTATTGACCAATCATTATCATTGGCTGCCCACCAATCATCTAGATATCCCCACCGAGAATTTTGCTCAGAAGCTGGCGAATCTTTAGCAAGATAATATTCAAATGGAGGCAATAAACTCAGAATAATTCCATTTATATACTGATTAGCCGGGTGCATCCCAGTTATGTAATGAGCACTAATGCTTATCCTCATGAGACGGCATCAGCGCTACGGTGAGAGCATCGTGTTCTTCACCGCTCAGTCCTATGGATGAATGTAAACAAGCCCGCCTCAAAGCGCTCACCGACGAGTTAGCGGCCTTGCTGTACGAGGAAACCGACCCCGAGGCCGTGAAGACGCTAGAGGGCATCGAAACCGCTGTCCGTGGTCATTTGCTGGAGCATGTGGGGCCAGCCCTCGGCCATTTTTTATCTGCACAAGCAGCGGCACAACGCGGGGACGACAGCGAAGCGTCACCAGCATCATTGGCCGATTAAGCCTCAGTGAGCAGCAAGGGTATCGGCTCGGTCTCAAAGCCCGCACTCAATGGAGTCCTTATCTAGAGCGGTGTTGCTTGCTGCTGAGTGCTAACGAGGCCTACGCGCATGCCGCCGAGGATATTGCCGTGCTCACTAGGATAGCGGTTTCCAAGAGCACCCAGCAGCGGTTGGTGCATCGCCAAGAGTTTCCAGATGAGCAGGTCGATGGCGGGGTCAAAGAGATGAGCCTTGATGGGGGTAAGGTGCGCTTACGAACCCCTGAAGGCCAACCGAGTGAGTGGCGTGACTACAAGGCTGTCAACCTTCACCAGTGCTGCGTTGCCGCATTCTTCAAAGCAAACGATGCACTGGTGGAATGGGTTAACCAGCAGCCGTTAGCGTCACCGTTAGTGTGCTTGGGCGATGGCCACGACGGGATTTGGAACTTGGTTGCCCAGATCGAGCCGTCGGTGCAGCGGCTTGAGATTCTAGACTGGTACCATCTCATGGAGAATCTGGGCAAGGTCGGTGGCTCACAGCAGCGGTTGGACGCTGTGGAATCGTGTCTCTGGCGCGGGGATGTCGAGGCGGCAGTGCGGCAGTTTGAGGGCTGGTTCCACGAGCGAGTGAACCGATTCATGGCCTATTTAAGCAAACATCGACACCGCATCGTCAACTATGCCTACTACCACGCTGAGGGTATCTCTGTGGGCTCGGGCGAGGTCGAGTCAACCGTCAAACAAATTGGGCGGCGGGTCAAGATTTCAGGGGCTCAGTGGGCCGAAGACAAGGTGACACAAGTCCTGCGACAGCGATGCGCGTATCTGAATCGTTACTTCTCACAATGAGTCTTGCAAGACTGGGATGCACCCCTGATAGATGATAGACTTCGATAGCTCGCTGGTGGGCCACTGGGTCATGGCGGTTTTGGAGCCAATCTTTGATAAGCTCCAAGTTGTAGCGGGTACAGCGGCTATTAATGCGAACCCAGTGAATGCCCTCGATTAACAGGCCCTGCAATCTGTATTTTTTTAAGGTAGTGCTGCTGAGATTGAGGTACTGTAACGCTTCCTGCTTGCTGATAAACTGATTCATGGGTTGCCCCTCCTTTATAACGTTGAGGCCAAATCTCCCGAGGAGATAAGCCAAGCTTGGCCGCGATCACTTTTTCAACCCTGCGAGAGCGTTGCCTCGTCAGGGCGTGGGAGATGGCAGAAGGCCCCACGCCAAGCTCTTTGGCAATGCCGGTTAACGTCCAGCCTTGCTTACGAAGAGCTGCCTTAATGTCCTCTACGTGCATAAGATCAATAAAGCTCCATCAATATATCGATGAAGCTAACAATAAATAACGCGCATGTCAAGCGTTATAATTTGCGGTACTAAATCTCTGGACTTGCGATGAACAACACGCCTTCTAATGAGGGGCAGGCGGTACTGACCGACTCAAACGATTTCCCCCAACGCTTGAAGCAGGCTGTTGGAGAGAATAGCATTCGAGGATTTGCACGAAGCTGTGGTTTCTCTGACACAGTTTTGCGACAATACCTCAACGGCCAAAGCGAACCTACCCGACCTGCACTGCTCGCCATAGCACGCACGGCAAACGTCAGCGTAGAATGGCTGGCTGGTGGTCAGCCCGGTCACAACAGCTTGGGAGACGGAGAATCCAAAGAGTATATCTATAAGGATCCGCTAGCTTTCCAGACGGACTGGCTAAAGTCTGAGTTCCCAAAGTCTTATGACCACTTACTCCTCACCCAAGTTCAGGACGAAAGCATGGAGCCTACCCTGGTTCTCGGAGACCTAGTCCTAGTAGATACCAGTGTTAGGGAGTTAGCGGCTATCGACCATGGCCTTTTCCTGTTTAAGCTAAATGAGCGAATTTTGATTAAGCGCTTGCAATACATCCCCGAAAATAACTTCCGGGTGCTAAGTGATAACCCTGCCTACGAAGCTTTTTCCTTAGACCTGTCTAGCAAAGCTAATGGCCTAAGCATCATGGGCAGGGTAGTTTGGGCCGGACACAAGCTATAACGTTAGCGCTTTAAAATTCCACCATCACAGCAGATTTCTGAATGACGGAGGCATAATGTTTGAACAAAATTTGAGGATCGTGACCTGTTTGCTCTGCTACCGCTAGAGGATTTGCGCCATTAGCCAGAGCATGGCTGATGGCAGTATGGCGGGTAGAGTAAGGCTTCCGGTAGGTAATTTCGAGCCGGGTCAAGATTTTTGTCCAGTCTCGGCGACGGAAGGTATGGTCGTTGAGGAGCTTTCCCTTCGGCGATGGAAAAACTGATGCTTCAGGATCCACGTTGGTAGGTTTCCTAGCAGATAGCATCTCTGCCACCGTGGGGGTAAGGGTTATCGTCCGATCCTTCCCCGTTTTGGTGGTCTTACGGACGCCTCTAGAAACAGATTCGCCAATCCATACCGTTGAGTAGTCATCAGCAATATGCTTCCATTTTAGGGCTACGGCTTCCCCAAAACGACAGCCTGTACCGAATAGGAACGTCACGAAGTCGGCGTAGTGCTGGTAGTAGCGATCCGTTCTAAACGCCGCCAAGATAGCTTGAACCTCAGCCAATGTAAATGGCTTAACCTTCTGCTTAGGGGCTGGTTTCACCCTCTCTAGAACGGATGCCCAGGGGTTTTGTCCGAGTGTCTGCTCAGCCCAGTTCCAACAAGACTTAACCAGGGTTAGGTAGTCTTTGGCCGTTCGTTCGACCACTCGCTTTCGCAAGTACTCAGCAAAAGCAGCGGCACTGCTCTCATCCACAGCGTCTGCTGGCTTAGTTGAAAAAAATGCGTCTAAATGTCGCTGCGTAGCTCCATATCGGCAAAGACTACCCACCTGCAAGTCTTTGGCTTTGGTCTGAACCGCTGTGAATTTCTCAAATAGCCCAGTCACGGTGGTTGCCTCGCGCTTTTTAGCGACAGCTTTGGGTGGCTTGTACTTCTTGAGGGTCTCATCAAAGTTGCCGGAGGCAATATCCAATTCGATCTGAGTCGCCTTCTGCTGGGCCACGATGCGATTAACTCTGGAATCAGGCAAGCCAACGGCTATGTAATGGCGTGTGCCTCCATAGGTAAAGCGTAATCTCAGCCTGCCTTTATCGCTTTCTACCTTGACAAGGCTTCTATCTAGGTCGCGGCTCAGCGTCGGGCGTGCCGCTACGGGGGGTTGCATAGTAGTCATCTTCCTACCAATTTCCTACCACTCAGACGTCCAAAAGCGTCCAAAAGTAGCCAGCCTCACCCCCCCTATTGACAATATGTTAGGGTCATCAAAAGGTTGATGCGTCGGCTACAAGGCGCTTCCGCAGTAGGTTTTAGAAGAATCGGGATGGCGGGATTCGAACCCACGGCCCCTTCGTCCCGAACGAAGTGCGCTACCAAGCTGCGCTACATCCCGCTTTCACTCAACTAGGGTAGCACGGCCCTACCCCCAGCTGGCAAATTCCTGCCCCCTCGGCGAGGCAGAAATTTGCCAGCTGCAAAGCCTGCGCAACGTCCCTCAGGACATATTGCCTTTGCAGAGAGGCTGAGGGCAGATCAGGACAACTGGCCAACATTTCAAGGTTTTGGGGCAAAGTCTGGCGGCTGTGTGATTTGTCAATGGCAAGAGGCCCGCAACCGTGCCGCCGCCAAAGTAAGCGGGTAAACTCAGAAAGAAACTGCCCTATCGTTTGGATTCTGCTATGGCAGCACCCTCTGGCCCCATTTCTGCAACCCCAAAGCCGATCAAATTTGGTACCGATGGCTGGCGCGGCATTATTGCCGCTGACTTCACCTTTGAGCGGGTAGCTCAGGTGGCGGCAATATCAGCCCACGTACTCCATCAGCGCTTTGGGGCCGAAACCGGAAGCCGCACGGTTGCTGTCGGCTACGATCGCCGCTTTTTAGCCGCCGAGTTTGCCCGTACCGCCGCCGAGGCGATCGCCGCCCAGGGCTTTGACGTGCTGCTCTCCCAAGACTACGCCCCCACCCCCGCCTTTAGCTACGCCGCCAAGCATCAAAATCTGCTTGGGGCGATCGTGATTACCGCCAGCCACAACCCCCCCACCTACTCCGGGCTTAAGATTAAAGGAGCCTTTGGCGGCTCGGTTTCCCCCGAGGTAACCCAGCAGGTGGAGGCGCTGCTGCCCAGTCCCCCCGCCCCCCTGGGCAAGCCCGGCCAGATCGAAACCTTTGACCCCTGGCCCGACTACTGCGACGCCCTGCAGGCCGAGGTCGATGTCGCCGCCATTCAAAGCGCTATCTCTAGCGGCAGGCTAACGGTGTTTGCCGACGTCATGTACGGCTCTGCCAGCGGCGGGCTGCCCCGGCTGCTGGGCGAAGGCAGCATTCACGAGCTGCACAGCGAGGCCGACCCGCTGTTTGGCGGCAACCCCCCCGAGCCCCTACCCAAGTACCTGGGTGAAATGCTGGAAACCGTCAAAGAGTACCCCGCCCAAGAAACTGTGAAAGTGGGCCTGGTGTTTGATGGGGACAGCGATCGCATCGCCGCCGTCGATGGTCAGGGCAACTTCCTCAGCTCCCAAATTCTCATCCCCGTCTTGATCGACCACCTCAAGTCACGGCGGGGCTACAGCGGCGAAATCGTCAAAACCATCAGCGGCTCCAACCTCATCCCCGCCGTAGCCCAGCTCAACGGCCTAGAGCTGTACCAAACCCCCGTCGGCTACAAATACATCGCCGATCGCATGCAGGAGTCCCAGGTGCTCCTCGGCGGCGAAGAGTCCGGCGGCATCGGCTACGGCCACCACATTCCCGAGCGCGACGCCCTGATGTCGGCCCTCTATGTATTAGAAGCCGTCGTCACATCCGGTCTCGATCTCAGCGACTACTACCGCAGCCTGCAAGAGAAAACCGGCTACTTTTCCGAATACGATCGCATCGACCTGCCCCTGGCCAGTATGGCGGTGCAGGCCAAGCTGCTGGACAGCCTCGCCACCACCCCACCCCAGGAGGTGGCAGGCAAAGCCGTCGTCCACATTCTCGACATCGACGGCTACAAACTCACCCTCGCCGACGACAGCTGGCTGCTGATTCGCTTTAGCGGCACCGAGCCCGTGCTGCGCCTCTACAGCGAAGCCAAGACCCTCGATGAGGTGCACAACCACCTGCACTGGGCGAAGGATTGGGCGAGTTCGTTTGGGTAGGGGTATACGGTGTACGGTTTGCGGTAGACGGTTCTGCCCTATACCGCTGACCGCATACCTCGTACCTTGCACCGTACACCTCGCACCGTATACCCCATGTAACAACACCTCAAAAAACATTAAGACACTGCATCACTGTCCACGTAATCCTTAACACTGGAATGCTAGAAGCAATTCAGTCTTAACGATAGCTATGGAACAGCAGAAAACAGTCATTGTGACCGGGGCTTCCTCTGGGGTAGGGCTCAACGCCGCCAAGGCCCTGGCCGATCGCGGCTGGCATGTGGTAATGGCCTGCCGTAACCTCGACAAAACCAAGCAGGTGGCCCAAGAGATTGGCATGCCAGAGGGTCGCTACAGCATCATCCACCTCGATCTGGGTTCCCTGGCCAGCGTGCGCCAGTTTGTCAGCGACTTTCGGGCCACGGGCCGCAGTTTAGAATCTTTAGTGTGCAACGCCGCCGTCTACTACCCGCTGCTCAAAGAGCCCCTCTACAGCGAAGACGGCTATGAAATCAGCGTCGCCACCAACCACCTGGGCCACTTCCTGCTGTGCAACCTGCTGCTCGATGACATCAAGGCCTCCCCCGCCGCCGACAAGCGCCTGATCATCCTCGGCACCGTCACCGCCAACCCCAAAGAGCTGGGCGGCAAGATCCCCATCCCCGCTCCCCCCGACCTGGGCAACCTGGAGGGCTTTGAGGCCGGGTTCAAAGCCCCGATCTCAATGATCAACAACAAGAAATTCAAGTCGGGCAAGGCCTACAAAGACAGCAAGCTGTGCAACGTGCTCACCATGCGCGAGCTGCACCGCCGCTACCACGACGCCACCGGCATTACCTTTAGCTCGCTATACCCTGGCTGCGTCGCCGATACCCCCCTGTTCCGCAACCACTTCAAAGCGTTTCAGACCATTTTCCCCTGGTTCCAGAAAAACATCACGGGCGGCTACGTCACCCAAAAACTGGCGGGTGAGCGAGTGGCCGATACTGTCACCGACCCCGACCTGAAGGAATCAGGCATGTACTGGAGCTGGGGCAACCGCCAAAAACCCGGTCGCCGCTCCTTTGCCCAGGAGGTCTCCAACGAAGCTCTAGACGACGCCAAGGCCCGCAAACTATGGGATCTCAGCGCCCGCCTGGTGGGCCTAGATGATGAGATGGCGCGGAATGTACCAGCGACAGCGGGGTCTGTTTAGGTAGCTAGTCTTAGTTCCACAGGGTGCAGACGCAGTTTAGATAGAGCGTCTCATCTCCCAGCCAAGCCCGCAAAAAGAGCCTCCCAGCAAACTTCTGCTGGGAGGCTCTTTTTAGTAAAAATTAACTATAGCCATGGGTTAGAGCAGGATTGGGCCATCACTCAATGCTAAAACAGCCCATGTAACCAGCATTACCCAAATCTAAATTCAGTTTTTTTGACCACTGCAAGACTTCACACTTTAAAGACAAATTTTTGTTGTCGCGGCAAGACTACAGCAGTAGACTGATGTCAGCTAAAGTCAGATCAGTTACCCACAGCAGGGATTTTAGCCAAGCGTGTCAAACTTGGATGAAGTTGTTGTATGTTCATCTCAATTTTCAACAAGTCACACACCTACGCCAACATCTATCAGCCGTTGCTAAAAGGGCTGAGGATGGTCTGTTTGAGTCGGGTTTGCATGCCGGTCATAGCTGTAAGAATTCCAGGCGGCCTGACTCCCCCCTAAATTAGATGTTTTTGCCAATGGTCAGTATTGGCACAGGTAATCCAAAGCCAAAATTTTTAGGAAGCGTTCTGCCCTGGACTTTATTTTCCAGTTGAGGTGGGTCGTCTAGAATTGCCCCCAGCATTTGCTTGATAGCAGGGCTGCGGCTTAAACCACTGGGGTTTTAGCCACAATGGTTTCGCTGTTGCTTGCCTGTTACTGCTGTTCGCGATGGTAAATTGTGCTCCTTTCAGGATCGCAGTAGCACAGGCATCGGCACGTTCTATTACCACCTATTGAGCGCAAGAGCTTTTAGAATAGAGCTCATTTTCCGCAACGAAATACAGGCCATTTTCGTTTGAGGCATGCTGTTCTTTGAATAGCAGTGTCCTGTATCTTGGCACTAAATAATCATGTCAAAAAGTTAGGTCGTGGGTCAAATTGACCTTCAGCAAACAAAGGTTGCAGCAGGCTTTCATATCCCCAAAAAACAGCGACCATCCGCTCTTAAACTCGACACAACCTATTTTCCAAGAAGGAATAGCAGCATGAATTGCCACGAAAATCTCGACCAGCAGCAGCCAGCAGCAGTCCGTGCTAAAGCTAACCGCTCCAGCGAGTGGGGGTATCGAAGAGATGAGTATCTGCTTGCCATACTAGGTGTGGTTCCAATGGGAGTTGGGAAAAGGTTACGCCAGCTTGCTTACTCACCCATTTTTGGTAAATTTGGCAAGGATATTACAATAGAATTCAACGTGCGATTTATTCGTCCAAAGTCGATGTTTTTTGGCAACTCTTGTTCAATTTGCAACTATTCGTTCTTAAACTGTTGGGAAGACGATGGCGAACTTGTTTTAGAAGATTCTGTACGACTAGACCAAGGGTTTCATCTTCAAGCACTAGGGGGAAAAGTCAGAATTGGTCAAAATACTTACCTAGGGCCATATGTTTGTATGGCAGGGCCAGGCAACATCACTATTGGCAAGAACTGTTTAATCGCGTCCAATACTAGTCTTTACGCAAACAACCATATTTTCTCTAGTGTAGATACACCTATCAATCAGCAGGGTATTACCGTTAAAGGCATAGAAATTGAAGAGGACTGTTGGCTCGGTTCTGGAGTCAAAGTTGTCGATGGAGTGACCATTGGCAGAGGCAGCGTCATTGGCGCAGGATCGGTCGTCACGAAAGATATTCCACCCTATTCCGTCGCTGTTGGGGTGCCCGCAAAAGTTATTCGCCAGCGAACAAGCAGTGATAAGTAAATTGCCATATGTACTGACGGAGGGGTTGGCGAAGCGTAATCTGTCCTACACTTGACCATTTTATTGATAGCACCCCCTTACCAAACCCTGTCTGTAGGTTCCCGACTTGTAGGTGCAATGCAGCGCACTGCATCTAAGATATCTCCATTTTGAATTGGGAATTTCTCAAAGCGGATTCGACGTGAAAAGAGGCGGTAAATTGATAGATTTTGCCATAGGATTTAGAAAATTAATTCAGTGAGCATTTATTTTTTTGCTTTCACCTATTCAAACAAAACGCCTCGGCCAGAGTCTGGCCGAGGCGTTCTACTATCCGAAGCAGTTAGCTAGGTATCTAACCCGATCGCCTACTTGGCGGCGGCGGCCTGGCGCTCCTTGGCTTCCTTGATCACGTCCTCAGCCACGTTGCTGGGGCAGGGGGCGTAGTGGGAGAACTCCATGGAGAACTGGCCGCGCCCGGAGGTCATGGTGCGCAGGTCGCCAATGTAGCCAAACATTTCGCTCAGGGGCACGTCGGCCTTGACGCGAACGCCCGTAGCGCCAGGATCCTGGGACTTGATCATGCCCCGGCGGCGGTTGAGGTCGCCAATCACGTCGCCCATGTAGTCGTCGGGGGTGAACACATCGACCTTCATGATCGGCTCTAGCAGCTGGGGGCCAGCCTTGGGCAGCGACTGACGGTAGGCAGCGCGGGCGGCGATTTCAAAGGCGATCGCCGAGGAGTCTACCGCGTGGTAGGCCCCATCGGTGAGGGTGACCTTGAGATCCACCACCGGGTAGCCCGCCAGCGGCCCTTTGTCGATGCTGGTCTCAAAGCCCTTTTGAACGGCAGGCCAAAATTCGCGGGGCACGTTGCCGCCGGTCACCGCCGACTCAAACTGGAAGCCGGTGCCGGTTTCGCCCGGCTCGATCACGTAGTCGATCTTGCCGTACTGACCGGAACCACCCGACTGCTTCTTGTGGGTGTAGCTGTCTTCCAAACGGCGGGTGATGGACTCGCGGTAGGCCACCTGGGGCTTGCCCACTTCCACTTCGACGCCGTGGGTGCGCTTGAGAATATCGACCTTGATGTCGAGGTGCAGCTCGCCCATACCCTTGAGGATGACTTCGCCGCTCTCTTCGTCGGTTTCCACCTGGAAGGAGGGGTCTTCGGCCACCATCTTGCTGATCGCCATGCCCATTTTCTCGTTGTCGCCCTTTTTCTTGGGATACACCGCGATGGAGATCACCGGGTCAGGGAAGACCATGGGCTCCAGGGTGGCAGGGTCTTTGGGGTCGCAGAGGGTGTGGCCGGTCTGCACGTTCTTCATGCCGATCAGGGCGACGATGTCGCCCGCCTGGGCCGACTCGACCTCTTCGCGATCGTTAGCGTGCATTTCGACTAGGCGGCTGATGCGCTCGGTCTTACCGGTGGCGGTGTCGAGAATGGTGTCGCCTTTTTTGAGCTGACCTGAATAGATGCGGGTGAAGGTGAGCGCTCCGAAGCGATCGTCCATGATCTTAAAGGCCAGCGCCCGCAGGGGCTTCTCAGGATCGGCGTAGGCCAGCTTACCGGTGGGGTTGCCCTCCAGGTCGATTTCGGGCTGGGCGGGCACTTCGAGGGGGTTGGGCAGGTAGTCAACCACCGCATCCAGCACCAGCTGTACCCCTTTGTTTTTGAAGGAGGAACCGCAGTAGGTGGGGAAGAAGGCCAGATCGCGGGTGCCCTTGCGAATGCAGGCCTTGATCTCGTCGATGGAGATCTCTTCGCCTTCGAGGTACTTGTTGAGAATGTCGTCGTCCTGCTCGACAGCCAGCTCGATCAGGGCCTCGCGGTACTCTTCGACCTGATCTTTCATGTCTGCGGGGACATCTTTGATCTCGTAGTTTTCGGGCTTGCCCGACTCGTCCCATACCCAGGCTTTGCGGGTGAGCAGGTCAACCACACCGACGAAGTCGTTCTCGGTGCCAATGGGCAGCACCATGACCAGGGGAGTAGCCGCCAGTACATTTTCAACCTGCTTGACCACGCGGAAGAAGTCGGCCCCAATGCGGTCGAGCTTGTTGACGTAGATCACGCGGGAGACTTTGGAGTCGTTGGCGTAGCGCCAGTTGGTTTCAGACTGGGGCTCGACACCGCCCGAGCCGCAGAACACGCCGATGCCGCCGTCGAGCACCTTGAGGGAGCGATACACCTCAATGGTGAAGTCAACGTGGCCGGGGGTGTCGATGATGTTGAGCTGGTGCTCTTTCCAGAAGCAGGTGGTGGCCGCCGACTGAATTGTAATCCCCCGTTCTTGCTCCTGCTCCATGAAGTCGGTGGTGGCCGCACCGTCGTGCACTTCACCAATTTTGTGGATGCGGCCGGTGAGGGCAAGGATGCGCTCGGTGGTGGTGGTCTTGCCTGCGTCTACGTGGGCGAAGATACCAATATTGCGATAGCGGGTGATGTCTTTAGCCATAACTGCTTCTCCGGATTCTGGGCGATGGGCCGCTGGTGACCATCTTCATGGGTTACTCAGACGGGGTCTGGTTGTCGTTTTATAGCCTTGACAACAGAAAACTCTATCACGACACCATGACAGGCACGACATGACGGGGAGTCTGGAGCTGGGGCCGAGGCAACAACACCTAATTTATGAACTATTGTAAAACCCCCTGACACATCCGTGAAAGGAGGGAGTTGTTATTACTTAAGTTCTTTCCCAGGATAGCCGCCTGGGGGGTGCCAATGGGTGAGGAAAACCCATCATTTGCCCACAGCGATCGCAGGGTAGAGGGGGCAGAGTTCGAGTCGTGCGGTTTCAGGCCTGCCGCCAACCCCAAACCCCCGAGCATCTCCTACTGGCCGGGCCGACCGCTCGCTGAACCCGCCCGCCATGGAGCGGCGGCTAAATGGCCCATTCTTTTTACAATGGTGGCCGTGGCCTTGCAAACCGCACCTCAACATTACAGGGAGATTTAGACCATGGGCAGCGTTGTCGGCACCGAGGGTTTCACCGCCGGGGGCTATGTGGGGGCGGCCATTGTGGGCAGCAGCATTACCCTATCGCTCAAGGATTTCACTACCGCTGCTGAGGGCGTGCTGGAGGCATTTTTGACCATTGACGGCAATATGGCCAAGCGTCCCATTGCCCTGGGGTCGCTGCCGTCCGGGGGCGGAGCCTTCGACTTAACGGTTCCTGAGGGCACCGACATCAGCCTATTTAACACCCTTGTAATTCGCCCGGTGGGGTCTGAAAACACCGTTGCCACAGCATCGGTGCCCTGAGCCGGGCTCGGCCAAGCTGTGGCCAGGTAGGCCCACCGCCCCCTCGCCAGGTCGAGGCTGCCCATCGGGGTCTAACGGCTGGGTGAGGGCTCCAGCTCGGCCAGGGTTCGGCGGTAGGTATCGATGGCAGTGGTGATGTTTTGCAGCCGATCGCCAGAGAGACGATCGCCGTAGGCCGCCGCCAGTTGGCGAGTCACCGTTGCCCAGGCCACGGGCAGGGTGTGGCGAGGAATTGCACCCAGGGCCTGCTCGTAGGCGGCGATCGCGCTGTCTAGATTCTCTGCTGGGTTGCCGTGGATGCGATCGCGGTAGGCCGCCGCCAGCCCGGTCATAGCAATGGGCCAGGTGAGGGGGGAGGGCACCGTCAGCGCCTGCTGGTAGAGCCGAATGGCCTGCTCCAGGTTGTCGGCGGGGTCACCCTCCTGGCGGTGACGGTAGGCGGTGGCCAGGTTGTTGAGGGTGGTGGCCCAGTCCTCAGAACTGGCCGACAGTTCTGTTAGCACCCAGTGGTAGGTGGCGATCGCCAGTTCAATCTGGGCGGCCCGGTCGCCCAGGGCGCACTGCTGCATAGCGTTGGCAAAGGTGGCCAGCACTCGCAGGGCCGTGGGGCGAGTGGCGGGGTCGGTGTGGGCTGCCAGCCAGCGCGGGGCGGCCAGGGGCAGGGCGGCGCTCAGCGCCTGGGGAGAAGCCTCAGCGGGGTGGGCTAAGAGCCATTGATACACCGGAGCGGCATCGCCCTGGTGCTGCGCCATGAGCTGCCACAAAAAGCCAAGGCATTGGGCGTGGTGTTCGCGAGCAGCAGTTTTCATAGGGAACTCCAGAACCGTGATGAAATCAGCTTCAGCGGCGCAGATAGGTTTCCTCATCCCATCGGCCAGATCGCAAATTGGTCAAACGGTTGCCCGGTCATCTGGGCAACGTCTCAACCGGAGTGGCATAGCTATACGAGGAGAGCAGAGGTAGGCCGTGAAGGACGACAGCCCAGAGGTTTAGCCGGATCAGGAAAATTCGGAGGCGATCTCAGGTATCTCCTGATACGCCCCCCGGTGGGTTGCCCTTAGGTTAGAGAAGAGCAAAGGCAGGATGCTCTCAGCTCGCCCGTTGACCTCATCTGCCGTCCTGTCACCGCTCTCCTCTCTATCCGCGGTCCCAGCTATGCCCAACCTTCAAACCGCAGATTTTGCCCAAAGCCGCAGGCCCGAGGCGCTTTGGGGCCTCGGCACAACCCCTGCGATGGTGCCTCAAACCGCCACCCTGCGCGAGGTGATCAGCTACCTGGGCAATGACACCGTCCAGGAACACAGCTGCGTACTGGTTGTGCAGGGGCATCAGCTAGTGGGTCTGGTCACCGATCGCGATGCCATTCGCCTGGTGGTCAGCGGCGTCGATCTCGACACCCCAATTCACCAGCGCATGACCGACTCGCTCACGGTGCTGCCGATCGAAAAATCTCTCAGCGCCCTCGATATCTTAGACCTCATGCGCCAGCGGCAGATTCACCATGTGCCCCTGGTCGATGCCGCTCAGCGTCCGGTGCGGTTAGTTACCATCGGCTCGCTTCAGCAGGCGCTACAGCCTCCCCACGTGCTCAAGCTCCAGCGGGCGCAGTCGCGCATGACCACTAATCTGGTAACCGCCCAGCCCACCGACTCGGCCCTCACCGCCGCCACGCTGCTGGCAGAATACCAGGTCAGCTGCGTGGCGGTCGTTGACCCTACCGCCGCCGGGGTGTTGCTCGGCCTGGTACTGCGTCAGGATGTGCTGCGCTTCCAGGCGCGGCAGCTCGATCTGGCCCAGCTGTCGGTGCGAGCGATCATGCGCGATCCGCAACTGTGCCTCAAACCCGACGATTCGCTCTGGCTGGCCTACCAGGAGATGAGCCAGCACCGTCTACCCTGCCTGGTGGTGGGCACCCCCGAACAGCAGCCCCTGGGGGTGATCACCCAGGCAGATCTGCTCTACAGCCTCGATCTGCGCGAGCTGCAAGCCTCCTTTAGCCATCTGTGGCAGACCTTTAAGCAGTCTGACAACGAAAAGGTCGAGATCTGGAAGAGCCACAGCTCAGAGCTAGAGCGCCTGGTGCAGGGGCGTACCGAGCAGCTCGAAGAACAGGCCAAGTGCGATCGCCTGCTCACCACCCTGACCCAGCGCATCCACGAATCCCTGGAGGTGCAGGACGTGCTTGCCACTACGGTGTGGGAAGTACGGCAGCTGCTGGGGGCCGACCGCGCTCTGATCTACCGGTTTGACACCGCCGCCAGCGGCACCGTCGCCGTAGAGGCGGTGGTGCCCCCCTGGAACTCCCTGCTGGGCCACACCATCGAAGACGCCTGCTTTGAAAAGCACTGGTCTGAGGCCTACCGCTACGGTCGCGTTCAGGCGGTGGAAGACATTCATCGGGCGGGTCTCAGCCCCTGCCACATCGATATGCTAGAAGCGCTGCAAATTAAAGCCAACCTGGTGGTGCCCATTGTCTGCGACCACCAGCTCTGGGGGCTACTGGTGATTAACCAGTGCAGCAACGCCCGCCGCTGGCGCGATTGGGAAGTGCGGCTGGTGGAACAGCTGGCGCGATCGGTGGCCATTGCCGTGCGCCAGTCAGAGCTGTACCAAAAGCTCCAGGAGGATCTCGAAGCCCGCAAGCAGTATGAGCTGCACCTGCAACAGCTCAACGATCAGCTCGAGCAGCGGGTGGAAGAACGCACCGCCTCCTGGCGTCAGGTCACCGAAAAGCTGCGTCAAGAAGTCGATCAGCGCCGCAGGGCCGAGAAGACCCTGGCCAACATCAACCAGCAGCTGCAAGCGGTGCTCGATGCCGTACCCGCCATGGTGTCGTGGGTCAGCGCCGCAGGGCTGTACCTGGGTTGCAACCACCGTCTGGCCGCCTCGTACAATCTCTTGCCCGCCAACTTCATCGGTCAGCCGTTGGGCTTTTTGGGCAAAGAGTCACCGTTTTGCAGCTTTGCCAAAGCCTTTTTGACGGGCAGCGACAGCATCGCCCGGCAGGAACTACAGTTTTCGATGAACGGCACGGCTAGCCACTGGCTGCTGGTGGCCCAAAAGTACGACCAGGGCAGCGCAGCGGTATTTGTGGGCTTGGATATCAGCGATCGCGAGCAGGCCAAGGCCGCCCTGCAAACCAGCGAAATCAAGTTCCGCAGCCTGGTTGAACAGACCAACGACTGGGTGTGGGAAATCGATCGCCAGCTGAGCTTTAGCTACATCAACCCCCGCGCTAGCGAAATTCTCGACTGCCCCGCCGAAGCGATTCTCAACCACCGCTTCACCGACTTCATGGCCGAGGACGAGGCGGTACGCTTCAGCACCATTCTGGCGCTGCTGGTAGGCCAGCGCCAGCCCTTCACCCAGATTGAAGCCACCTGCCTGCGCCCCAGCGGCGAGGCCGTCACCCTCGAAATCAGCGGCTCTCCCATTTTCAGCCCCGAGGGTGAGTTCGAGGGCTATCGGGGCATCACCCGCGACATCACCGAGCGCAAGCAGATCGAGGTCGACATTCGCAAAGCCCTGACCCGCGAGAAAGAGCTGAGCGACCTCAAAACTCGCTTTATCTCCATGGCCTCCCACGAGTTTCGCACCCCGTTGACCACCATTTTGGCCTCCGCCGAAACCCTGGAGCGCTACGCCCACAAGTTCACCCCCGAGAAGCAGCAGACAGTGCTGAAGCGCATTCAGACCTCAGTGCACCACGTGATTGGTCTGCTCAACGACGTGCTCACCGTGGGCAAGGGCGAAGCGGGCAAGCTGGCCTGCACCTTGGCCCCCATCGACCTGCACCAGTTTTGCCGCGACCTGGTCGAAGAAGTGCAGTTTGCCCAGGTCAATACCGCCAGCCCCATCGAGTTCATCGCCACGGGCGATCGTTTTCAGGTGCTGGCCGACGAAAAACTGCTGCGACACATCTTGCTCAACCTGCTCTCCAACGCGGTGAAATATTCCCCCGAGCACACCCCGGTCACCTTTACGGTGACCTGTGGCGACGGCGAAAGCGTGTTTCAGGTGAGCGATCGCGGCATTGGCATTCCCCCCGCCGACCAGGCTCAGCTCTTCGGGGCCTTTCACCGGGCCAACAACGTGGGGAATATCTCCGGCACTGGCCTTGGCTTGGTGATTGCCAAGCGGGCCGCCGAAGCCCATCAGGGGCGCATCTCGTTTGTCAGTGAAGTGGGCCTCGGCACCACTTTTACCGTTGTTTTACCCCTTGTACTGTGGAGTGACCATCATGGCTAAGATTCTGGTGATCGAGGACGAGGCTGGGGTACGTGACAGCATTGTTGACATTCTCAACGCCGAAGACTTCATCGTAGACAGCGCCGCCAACGGCGAAGAGGGCCTGCGCCAAATTCAGGAATTCAAACCCGATATGGTGATCTGCGACGTGATGATGCCGGTGATCGACGGCTTCGGCGTCCTGCAGCAGATCCGCCAAAATCCCGATCTGGCCACCCTGCCCTTTGTGTTTCTCACCGCCAAAGCCGAACGAATCGACTTTCGCAGCGGCATGGATTTAGGGGCCGACGACTACCTCACCAAACCCTTCACCCACGACGACCTGCTGCGCATGATTCACACCCGCCTGGGGGCCAAGAGCGCCGAGGAACACAAGACTCAGCAGCAGCTCAGCGCTCTGCGCAACAGCATTAGCACCGCCCTGCCCCGCGAGCTGGGTGCGCCCATGCGCGAAGTGCTCAAGCTGGCTACCACCTTGATCGACGAGGCCGAAACCCTCAGCCCCGAAGCGGTTGCCACCTTGGCCAAAGCCATTCACCGCAATGCCCAGCGTACCGCCCGCCTGACCCAGAACGTCATGCTGTTTGCCAAACTCGAGCGGCTCAGCCCTGAGCAAATCTCGGCCCAGTCCCTCCAGCACCAGCACACCGATCGCGCCGACGAGGTGATCACTGAGATTGCCCAGGCCCTGGCCGCCGACTACCTGCGCGACGACGATCTGGAAATTTCCCTAGAGCCCCTGGCCATGCCCATGTCTGAAACGCAGCTGCGCAAGGTCTGCGAAGAGCTGCTCGACAACGCCTTTAAGTTTTCCGCCGTGGGCACCCCAATCAAGGTATTTGGGTCGCAGGGCGACGGCAAGGTCACCGTCTACGTGATCGACTACGGCCAGGGCATGACCCCCGACCAGATCGCCCACGTGGGGGCCTATCTCCAGTTCAAACCCGAAGCCGAAGCCACCGGCACCGGCCTGGGTCTCACCATTGCCAAGCGCCTGGTTGAGCTGCACCGGGGCGAAGTGCTGATTGAGAGCATTCCCGGACAGCAGACCATTGTGCGAGTGGCCTTGCCGGATTAGGGGACAGGTCTACGGTTTACGGTGCACGGCAGGTCATACACCGCAAACCGCAAACCGCATCCAACGTTCACCGCATCTATTTTTTCGATTTCAGCATCAGGGCTTATCACATATCAGGGGAGGTGCGTCTCATGGGCAGCCCAACCCACCTCGTGCATCTAAAACAAAACATCGAAGCCTGGAACCGCTGGCGCAATGATTACCCCACCATAAAACCCGACTTAAGCGAAGCCTATCTCTGCGCCGCCGCCCTCAGCGCGGCCAACCTCAGCGGAGCCAATCTGCACCGAGTCGATCTGTACTCCGCCGATCTGTGGGGGGCTGACCTGAGCCACGCCGATGTGCGAGCAGCCAATCTCAGCAGCGCTAATCTGGGCAGCGCCAATTTGGCCGGGGCCAATCTGGCCGAGGCTGAGCTGCTGAGCGCCAACCTCAGCCAGGCCGATCTGCGCGGAGCCAACCTGCACCACGCCAACCTCAGCATGACGAATCTGGCTGGGGCCAACCTGGCCGGGGCCGATCTGACCGGAGCCAACCTCAAGGGGGCGAAGCTGATCCACGCCGATCTCACCAACACTCGGCTAACTGGGGCTGGGCTGACGGGCATTATGGTCAGCGATGTCGATATTGGCGTGCTGGCCACCCTGGAGCAGGTGACCTGCGACCATGTCTACGTGCTGTCCTGCTTGGCCCAGGGCGGCAGTGGTGAGGTGGCTAACACCTACACCGCCCACTTTCGCTCCGCTCTACACCAGTTTTATCAGAGCTTTGTAGACGCCTGCGACAATGTTGGCCCTCAGCACTACCGCATTAATTGGCCCTCCGGTGCCGCCACCGGCCCCGATATCTACCTGCAGTCGGTGGAGCGCCAGGGCAACGGCGACCTGATGGTGCGGGTGGGGGTGCCTGGCCTGACGGCACCCCCACCGGCTGCGGTGGAAAAGCCCACGGTGCAGCAGTTGTTTAGCACCCTGGGGCGGGGCGATTTCTACCGCCAGCAGCTGCAAATTAAAGAAGAGCAGATGGCCACGGTGCAGCGGCAAAACGACGAGCTGCTGGAGCTGCTCAAGGCCATGACCCGGCAAAACGTTTACGTTCAGTCTGTTTCTGTTATGGAGAATAGCATTATGACCGGTGTATCTAAGTACGACATGCGCGGGGCCAACATCGGCAGCTTTGCCGACACCGTTGAGGCGGGGGGCCAGCAAAAATCGGTGCAGTACAATCAGCACGCGATGGATACGGTCTCTGACTTTGAACTGGTTATTCAGGTCGAAGAATTGCTGCAACAGCTGGCCGAGCAAGCGGCCCAGGTGCCCGCTCACCAGCGACCCCAGGTGGTGAGCCACGCCCTGCAGAAAAAGGCACGGGTCAACCCCGAATTTAAAGCTCGACTGCTCAAGGCCGTTGAGGCGGGCAGCGGTGAGCTGATTCGGGTGTTTACCCAAAATCCCTACATCAGCATTCCTATGGCTTTGGTGAAGGGCTGGGTTTCGGTGGCCTAGTCAAGATCGCTGCTGCACTACAAAGCCCTGGATTTGTAGAAACCCAGGGCTTTGTAGCTGGGGCTCAGGGAGGGCCGAGCTGCACTGTGCCCAGGTCGATGATGCCGTCTTGATCGGGGGCAATTTCAAACTGTAGCGGGGCGCGATCGCGCAGGCGCAGCTCATAGCGTCCTGGGGTCAACCCCAGCAGGGCAAACCGCCCTATGCGGTTGGTAAACAGCGGTTGGGCGACCCAGGCAGCATCGGACAGCGACACCACCTCCCCCGCCTGCAACCCCAGGGGGGCCCCGGTCTCATCCACCAGCACGCCCCGGACGGCGGCCGAGGCCTCGGTGCCGGCCACAATCAGGGTGCCGCTGCGATAGCTGGGCATAACCACATACTCGTCGGTGCCCAGGTCATAGCCCAGGGGGGCCTCGGGGGCCTCAAGCCGCACCCGCGAAAGGTAGTAGGGCTGAAGATCGCTCAGCACCGCTGGGCCAAACCCATCGACGATGGCCCCGTAGCCCTCCTGGCTGGGGTTGACGCCAATGGTCTGCCCCCGCCAGCGATCGCGGGGCACCACCAGCACAAAGCTGTTGGCAATCGGCCTCGACCAGCCAAAGTGGCCGTCGGCAAACACCAGGGCTGTCCCTAGGGTCAGTCGAGTGGTGTGGCTGACCATAGCCCCCGGCTGCGAGGGCCAGGCGACATCGTGGGTCAGGCCCAGATCAAAACGGTAGTCGGTGTAGGTCAGCCGCCCGGAGAGATCGTAGCCCTGACTGTCCCGGTTTAGATCGATCGCCAGGCCAGGGCTTTGCAGTCGGCGCTCGGGGCGGCGGCTCCACGACAGGCGGGTGCCCATCGCCTCGGTGCTGCTCACCGTGGTGTTGAGCGCCAGCGACTGACGGCGCTGGGGCATCAGCCAAGACAGTCCTAAAAAGGCGCGGGTTTCGTCCTGCCCCTGCGGGTTGCGGCTGTGGTTGAGGTTAAAGCTGCCGCTGAGGCCGTTCCCCAGCGATCGCGACAGCCCCAGATTGGCGGTATAGCTATCTGGGCCATCACGCCCCAGGCGATAGCTGCCGCCCAGGTTCAAACTCGTGTCGCCAAAAATTCGCTGACTGTAGGATGCTGACAGAATGAGCCAGTCGGGGCTGGGGCCGAGGGCACCAAAGGTGGTGAAGCGATCGCCCCGGTACTCTGCCGCCACTCGCAGCGATCGGTTGGTGGCGTCCTGGGGGTTGGGGGGTAGCTCATACTGCAACCGCAGCGCCAGACCAGTGCCCAGTTCAGGGGTGTGACTGGCCGCAATATCCCAACCCCAGTTGCCCACTGCCGATGCCCACACCCCGTCGGTTTCCACCATTTGATAGGCGGGCGTCAGCTGGGCATAGCCGCCCAGGGTCAGCGTCGAACTCACGCCCCAGCGATGGGCCAAAGCCAGCTGCGGCTGATCCCACTGGTACTGGCGCTGCCCGCTCGGGGTGCGGGTGGGAAAGCCCAAATTGTAAGAAAACTGCTGCAACCCCGGTGCCAGCAAATTACCGGCCAGGGCGGTGGCAAAGTCGAGGCGCTGCACCTGCCCCAGGTCATCGGTAATGATCAGCTGAATGTCGTTGGTGCCGGTGCTCAGGGCCAGGTTGCGAATATCTTGAGGCCCCGCCTCCAGCTGTAGCTGCTGCACCCTGACTCCGTTGAGATAGATTTCGACCCGAGCAAGCCGCTCTAAAAAGAAGGTAAATTCCCCGGTGGGACGGGTAACCCGGTAGGGCTGCAAGCTGTAGTTGCGAGACACCGAAATGCCGCCCAGGGGCACCACAGTCTGAAACGCCCCGCTCACCGGAATCGACAGATCCCCCGCCATATAGCGCAGGGCATTGACCGGATCGTCGTGCACCAGCCGCACATCGCCCCGACTCAGCCCCGGCGCGCCTCCTTCAGTGACATTCGCTCGGCCCTCCAGCACCCAGCCCGACAGATTCAGCGCCCCATCGAGGGCAATGCGTAGGGGCTGCCGTCCGGTGCTCCCCGCGCCCGACCAGACAATATCTTCGCCAGCCAAAATATTCAGGTAGCCGCTGACGGCGCTCACGGGCAGGGCATCTGCCGCCTCGGGGGGCAGCCCGGTCACCCCCACCACGTTGGTGCGCCGCAGCGCCGCCGGAATTTGTAGATAGAGCTCGAGCCGGGCCTGATCAAACACCACCGCAATGCCTAACTGTTGCAGCTGGTCGAGCGGCAGGTAGCCGTCGCTGGCGGCGATCGCCTCCAGCTGACTCTGCAAGGCTGGCGACAAAATCGACGCGGTCTTGTCGAGCACCGGGGCGGCCTGCACCTGGCTGACGCTGCCCTCGGCGATCACCACAATCGCCTGCCCCTGGGGCTGGTCGTTAATAAAAAAGGGCACGGCAATAGCCTGATTCTGCGGCGGCGGGCGGCCAAAGATCCGCTCAAACAGTTCAGCCTCAGTTTCAGCTGATTCCTCTGTAGGCCCAAAGGTTGGCGCGTCGCTGGAGGTAGCGTCCGGCTCGGGTTCGGGGGCCGCCGTCTCAGCAGCAGGGTTGGCCGAGTCTACCTCCAGGATTTCAGCCTCAGGCACGGGGCCCCCTGGGGTTTCGGGCCCTGGGGTAGAGGCGGCCGATTGGTTCCCAGTCTCCTCCCCAGCAGCGGCTGGTTTTGCAGGGAGGATTTCCGCTGCTAACGCCAGCCCCTCGGGCGCTGGCCTTGAGGCTGGGGGAACTGGAGCGGCGATGGTCGAAGACCGGCCAAAGGCCATCGCAGCCTCTGACCAGGGCGGAACGGAATGGGCACTAGCCGCCCTCTGGAGGCTCCAGGCCGCCTGGCGATCGCCCAAACCAACCTCTGGTGGGCCGGGGTGGCTATACCCTTGAACGCCAGAGGGGGCGGAGACAGCATCGTTATCGTTGGCTTGGGCAGCAGCGGCCTGCGGTGCTAAAAGCACTTGAACCGGATTGTCAGCCTGAATCGTCGCCTTGGCCGACCCCGCAGAAGCGGCGGCGGCCAGGGGCTGCCGGGCCGGAGAAAACGACGGCTGGGGTACTGGTAAACCAGAGGTCAAAGCCTGGCCTCCAGCCGCTTCAGGGTGGAGAGCCCGGTCAATTTGCGGTGGGGTCAGCGGTTTAGCCGCCGCCGTCAGCACGGTCTCAGCTGGGGGGGGCGGCAGGGGATTGACCGGCATTGCCGTCGTTGCCGTGAGCAGATAGGGCGTTAACACAGGGCATCTAGGGGCACGCTGTAGCCAGCGCACAGAGAGGAGCGCACAGAGAGGTAGGGCGATTGCCACGTAAACCCAGCAGCCTCTCGAGTCTTGGCCTGGCCAGCTTTTGGGCCGTCTGGCCAGCGCTGCTTATCGCAGCTCAAAGGTGGCGGTAACTGGCCCCACGGGTAACCCAGCAGGCCAGGGCACAGTAAACTGTCGCTGGTTTTGAGCCAGCAGGTTTTCGCCGCTGATGCCCGGCAGCTGTGACGGGCCGAGGGTGACCGTCTGGCCCCCCGCCCCCAGGGTCAGGTGCAGACCAGTCAATAATTGATGGGCCGTACCTCGGTTGTGAAACTGCACCACCAGAGCATCTTGCCCGCCAGCGGTTTGATGGCTAACGCCTGTGAGCACCACGTCGGGGCGGCCCCCCTGGGGCGTGACGTAGAGGGAAGCCACGTATTTATAGAGGGCGTTGATTCTCACCACCGGGGTGGTGACCGACACCTCTGGGCGATCGAGGGCAATGGGCAACTGCTCAGCAATCAGCCGAAAGGGCAGTTCATGGGTGGGGGTAGGCTCACCCAGCCAGGTGACGCGCACGGTTTGAGCCTGACCCGGTTGCAGCAAAATCTGAGGCGGATAGACGATAAAATGATCTTCCGCGTCGGGGCGGGTTTCGCGGCCGTGCAAATCTATTTGGCGTTCGGTGACGCGAATTTCAATGGCTACGGGCTGATCCCCCGTGCTGCGCACCTGAAACGAGCCCGTGGAGCGAGCGCCGCTGGGCTCAAGGGTGAGGCTAGAGGGGGTGAGTTGATAGGTGGCATCGGCCCAGCTGGCGGGGGCCATCAACGCCCCTGCCCCCAGCAAAAGTGAGGCCAGACAGCCAATGGGTGCAAACGTTTTCATGGTCGATTCTCCATGGAGTGCTGTGGAGAGATAGGCTTAAAACTGCGGCAAGAAGGCGGTAAATCACCCTGGGTTTTGTAGCTAACCCTAGGTTAATAATGCCCCTGTCCTGAGCAATGTACCGGTCTTTCCAGAGGGGATAAGAGAACATCCCTGGAAATAGCCAGATTGATTGATTTTTATTGATTGCCTATTGATTGATCAGGGTAAACACCAGCGTATCTGAATACGATCCGGCTGGTTTTCCGGCTAGATCGTGGATGAGGGCAGTGGCTCGCACCGGCAGAGTGCAGCCCGCAGGCGGTGGGCAGGTCAGGGTTGAGGCCGTCAGCGCGGTAACATCGTCTCCCCCAGCTAGGCTACCGACCTGAAGACCATCTACGGTCAGGGTGTACGGAACGCTGACTGGTTGGGTGCCATGGTAGAGCGCACCACCCTGGGTAGAGCGCACCAGCAACACCCACCCGGTAGCGCTGTCAGACTGAATGTGAACGGTGCCAAAGTCTTGGTTGAGGTTGCCAGCACTGAGGTTGAGAATGAAGGTCGTGCTGGGAGTGTAAGCAACCATACCCATAGCTAAAGCCGCTGCTGGACACAGCGAACCCAGCCCCAGTGCTGTCGGCATCAACCATTTGTAGAGGTAGTGATTTCGCATTTTGCGCTTTCTCAAATACGCTCGCTTTGTGGAGATACGCGGGCGTATCTCCACAGAGTCGGTTGATTACATCAGACCGTCAAACTAACTTAAAAGTCCTCAGGGAAGGATTACTTAGAGGTCAGGGTAAAGGTCAGGGTATCGGCGTAGGTGCCAACAGGAACGAACTGATCGGCAGCGATCGCCGCCGTAACGTTGACGCCAGTGACCCCGGCCGCCACAGCGGCGTCAAAGGCAGAATCGTGCAGCTCGTAGTCCTGGTCTGCTACCGCCAGGGTTCGCGCGGTAGCCGTCGAAGCGCCAATAGCACCAGTGGTCAGATCCGTGTATTCAATAAAATCAGCAGGAGTGACGGTGTTGACCAACCTGCCACCGTTTTCCGAACTCACCTCTAAGATCCAGCCAGCGGCCCCGTTGTCTTGAACGGCCAGCGCTCCTATAGGATAAGCAGCTACGGCCTCTCCCCCAGTAATAGCAGTACCGGTTGTGGGGGTAAAGGTAACTTCGTTAATGGCCTGAACACTACCGGATACCTGACCGCCGGAGGTATCTTGCGCCAGGGCCGCAGGGCCAGCCAGCAGAGATGCACCGATGAGCAGGCTAGACGCAAATAGAGCGTGACGAAAGATTTTAGCAACCATGATGAGTCTCCTGAAATGGGAATGGGGTGCCTAATTTGAGTTGATTTGCAGGGCATAGGCAATGCCCCCGCGACCTGTATCCTGAGCTGGATTTAGAGATGCAATCCCCTCTCAAACCGGGGGACTAGTCTCTTGGTTCCGCAGGATGGTGGTAGCCTGCACCGAAGGAAAGAAATGACCGATTGCAGCCGCCTGCGAGAGTACTAACTGTTTCGCTTTGCGGGCAGCCGATGGATAAATCGCCTATCCGCAGCGGGGCTTACATCTCTGTCTTTCATGCTTACTACTTTAAAGGGTTTAGTCCAAACAAACTATGCTATTTGCACTTATATTTTCTCCAATTTATTCCAAAAAATTCTACCTTCTACGTGTTTTCAATGAGTAGCTGAAAATCAAAAACACACAAAATAAAAACAAAAAATTTCCCTAATATTCAACGCTCAGAGAATCAACAATAAAATTGCTTATAAAGCTAAATTAAGTTTAATAAAAAAGCAGACGAAGCTTCCGGACTTAGCGGATTGGTTACTCCTAGGACTATAGCAATCCGAATTGATTCATGGAGGTGGGACGGGCATCCTTCCGGTGCAGGCGGGACGCATGCCCTACAGATTTTCACGATTCACGCAGGATCACTATAGTCCTCAACCCAGGAAAAACCGCACCACTGTCCCCAGAACGAGCCCCTTAGCCCAGATGCATCTCATCCATGTAAATTTGCTAGTTTGACGACTAGCTGGCCTGTCATGTTTGTGTAGACGGGAATCAACGGTTGAACGTTGAAACGTTTCTAGCCTCTTTATTTATAAGCCGACTGAACGGTCTGTCGTTCCCGCGCAGAAGGGAATCCACGCTAGAGTAAGTTGCCTGCCGTGGCTTCCCGTGGCCACGGGAATGACAGCCACTGATGGCCGGTTTCCGTGAATAATCTGGGCTAGGCTGCTGCATGTCTTAACCCAGATGACTACGGTTATATAAAGGAAGCCGGGGCAAGGGGATGTTTCTCAGATGAACCCAACCCTGATTTAACCCCGGCGGCTACACCTCTTAGACAGTTCTAGAGTAGTCAGTGCAGATGGCTTTACCCATCAGGAAATGCCTGAGTCTAGGGCAGATTGTTGCTGAGTTAGGGTTGGGGTCGCAGGCACACCTGAGCCAGGGTGCTCAGCAGGGTAGCCCCCCTGGCGGGAGCGAGCGGGGGCAATGCTTCCGCCGGGGCGGTTTCCGTGCCCAGGGCCACCAGGGGTAGCGGCGGCGCGATGGCGTGCATGCGGCGCAGCATAGCCGCGCCGTTGAGGGTGGGCAGAGCCAGGTCTAAGACCACGGCCCCCAGTTCGCTCTGGTGCTGAATAAACAGGGCGATCGCATCGGCCCCCTCCTCGGCCAATAGCACCCGGTAGCCATAGCTCTCCAGCCGGGCGCGGTGCAGCTCACGGCTGGGGTCGTCGGCCATGACCAAGAGCACCAGGGCGCTATCGCCGTCCAGCCCAGCGGGCACGGAGGCCAGATCTAAGGTTAGCTCTGACGCTAGATCGGCGGGCTCGACGGTCGCCGGTAGATAGACCTCAACGGTGGTGCCGCTGTCGGGCTGGCTTACAATTGTGAGCCAGCCGCCGTGCCCCTTGACCAACCCCTGGACGGTAGAGAGCCCCAGCCCAGTATGGCCCGCCGCCGCCCGAGTGGTAAAAAACGGATCGCAGCTGCGATCGCACACCGCCGCTGTCATACCCGCGCCGGTATCGCTCACCCTCACCACCACGTAGGGGCCTGGGGTTGTTTGAGGATGGTCGGGGGCTCCCCGCCACCAAATGTTGCACCCCTCCAGGTGCAGGGTACCGCCCTGGGTCATGGCCTCAAAAGCGTTTAGGCACAGGTTCATAAACACCTGGTGCAGATGGGGAGCGTTGGCCTCCACCGGCCACAGGCGGAGCTGGCGCAGCTGCGAGGTCACCGCAATACCCGGGGGACAGACCTCTTGCAGGGTTTGCACCAGCTCCCCCAGCAGGTAGACCAGCTGAATCTGGGCCCGCTGGCCCCCCATGCCCTGGGCAAAGGATAAAACCTGATCGACCAGGCTGACGCCCCGGTGGGCGCTGGTGTGAATACGGTTGAGCCACTGCTGCTGCTGCTCACTGTCGAGGGCGGGCTGCCTGAGCATTTCCGCCGCCAGCACAATCGGGGTGAGAATATTTCTGAGGTCGTGGGCCATGCCCCCGGCCAGGGTGCCAATGCTCTCTAGATAGCGATCGCGCGATCGCTGGGCTAGCTCTTGCAGCTGGGTCTGGGCCTGCCGGTGAGCGGCTAGCTCCGCCTGCATCTGCTGATGCAGTTCCGCCTGCTGAATGGCCAACCCCACCTGCACCGCCAGCTGCTGCATCATCTGCACCTCCGCCAGCTGCCAGGGGCGAGGGGCAGAGCAGTGCTGGGCCACCAGCAGGCCCCAGAGGCGACCCTGGGTCAGCAGCGGCACCACTAAGTTGGCTCGCACCCCCAAATTTTTGAGTAAATCTCGGTGGCAGGGCGTCAATTCTGCCCGATCCACATCGTCTACCGTCTGTACTCGGCCCTGGGTGTAGGCGCTCACCCACTGCTCGGCAAAGCAATCGTCGTAGACTCGCTCGCCCTGGAGCGGCCGACAGCCAGGGGCGCAGTCTTCCACCACCACCACCCCGCTCCAGTCGGGCTCAAAGCGAAACAAAAACACCCGCTCTACCCGCAACAGCTGCCGCACCTCAGACACTGCCGTTGGCAGCACTACGGCTAAATCCAGCGACTGATGAATGCGCTGGAGCGCCCTAAAAGCCGCCGCCAGCGGGTGGCGATCGCGGCTTTCCCCGGCTTCCGCCGGGCTTGTCTCCGGTGCGGACAGCGGGCAGCGGGGTGCAAAGGCCGATTCTAGATAGGCAGTGCGCGGTTCAACATCATCGGCGCAGGTGTAGTTCATCGCTGCTTCCCAAACTCTCTATGCCCCTGAAAGTCGGCCAATTTTGAGGCCAAGCGGTAGATCTAGAGTACGAAACGGAGTTCTGGCTCCGCATCAGGAAAAGTCTGATTTTGCCCTCAGCCCGAGCGCCCAGCAGGGTGCGCTGCCCCGGCAACTCCGAACCGCGTCCCTAAAAAGTTGGGTCGTGACCAAAATCGAGGCAGCTTCCCTCGCGCCAGGTGCGCCCGCTCGCCTCACAGCTGCTGCGGTCGGCCTTAAAGGGAATGCCCGCCGGGGCCGCGCCAGGGTTGAAAAGCCGCGACAGGTCGGTATTGGTAAGCTGCACCATCGCCAGCAGCGCCAAAATGCCCAACCCCGTGGTGCCCGCCATCACCAGCATGTTCACAGGCGTCCACAACGGATGCTGAGCCGCCTCCTGACGCAGGCGATCGGGCGATCGGAGTTCGGTGCCGGCCAGCACCACCAGGTAGAGCCGGGTGATGCCCAGCGGCAGCGACAGCCGAATGTTGAGCGGGTGGCGGCGCGGCGTCAGGGCCACCTGCAACGCCTGAATCTGCGCGGGGCTAAAGGTCGCGGCCATCTCTGGGGCCATGCGAGCCAGCACGTTGTCGCTGCCAATTGGGGCAGAATTGCTGAGTTTCATGGTCAGTCCTCAGGAAACAACGCTCCAGACGCCCCAGGGCGTCTAACAGCTCATTCCACCGTAGCTATCGTTCCCCCATTGCCCCATCAGCAAATCCCTGAGTTTAGGGAGCCTGCCGCCTGAGTTTTGCCTACTCCAACACCACCAACCCCGTGCGAATCGCGTAGCGCACCAGTCCGGCAATATCGTGAATATCCAGGCGATCCATCAGCTGGGTGCGGTGGGTCTCGACGGTTTTAGTGCTGATGTAGAGCAGGTCGGCGATGTCTTTAGTGCTTTTGCCCTCGGCGATGAGCTGAAGAATTTCGCGCTGGCGGGGGGTGATCTGATCGAGGGGGTTTTGGTCTTGGCCCAGGCGGCGCACGTAGTCGCTGACCACGTACTTAGAGACGGCGGGGCAGAGGTAGGTTTCACCCCGAGCGATCGCCCGCAGAGCCAGATCCAGTTCTTCGGTGCCGCTGTCTTTGAGCAGGTAGCCGCTGGCCCCCGATCGCAGCGCCTGGTACACGTACTCCTCGTTGGCGTGCATCGACAAAATCAGCACCCGCACCTGGGGAAACTCTCGAGAAATGCGGGCCGTAGCTTCTAGCCCGTTCATCTCGGGCATGGCAATATCCATCAATACAATCTGGGGCCTGAGGGTTTCGACCAGCTGTAGGGTGTCGCGCCCGTTTTCGGCTTCGCCAATCACTTCAATGCCGTCCAGCTCTTCTACCAGCGATCGAAAGCCCGCTCGCACCAGGGTGTGATTGTCGGCAATTACCAGCTGAATTGTTGACATAGGGGGCCTCTGTTTTGACCTTCCCCACGGTGGCCCCTGGCTAGGGGGGGCGGGGTACTCCCCAGTCTACACAGGCGGCCCGCCTGAGTAACGGCAAGGGCAGGGGAATGTGCCCCTTGCCCACCATCCCCTGCCCCATCTCAGGCCCCAGCCACCGCAAAACTCAGGAATTTCCTGGCGACGGAAGCCCGCTCTGCCCCCTACCTTAAGGGAATTAGAGTATTCCGCTGGAGCCGCCTCAGCCCGTGGTTGGCGGTCAGCTAAACGGGTCGGCGCAGTGGCGTTGCCAGCCCCTGCTGGGTACTCTCAAGGATATATCGCTATATCGCTGCCCTCGGGCGGGGCGGGCTTGCAAGACCGACCTCGCCCTGTGTCTCTGCCCTAAAGGGCAACGGCCTATGCAACCTGCACGCTTACCCGCTAATGAAGCCTGCCGTCTCCAGGCGCTGTACAGCTATCACATTCTCGACACGCCCCCCACCGAGGGGTTTGACAACCTGACCCAGCTGGCGGCCATGGTGTGCGATGTGCCCATTGCCATGGTCAGCCTGATCGACCGCCAGCGCCAGTGGTTTAAGGCGCGCATGGGTCGCGTTGGCCCCACCGAAACTGCCCGTGAGCTGGCGTTTTGTGCCCACGCCATTTTGCAGCCGGAGCTGATGGAGGTGCCCGACGCCCTGGAGGATGAACGGTTTTTTGACAACCCGCTGGTGGTGGGGGAGTTTAACCTGCGCTTTTACGCGGGCATGCCCCTGATCACAGCCGAGGGCTATGCCCTGGGCACTCTCTGCGTGGTTGACCACGTGCCCCGCACCCTCAGCTCCCACCAGCGCCAGGCCCTAGAGATGCTGGCCGCCCAGGTGGTGGCCCAACTAGAGCTGCACCGCCAGATCGAGCAGATTCAGCTGGCCGAACTCGAGCGCCAGCGTCTGCAAGAGACCCTGCGCCTGCAAGAACGGGCGATCGCCGCCAGCCGCAACGGCATCGTCATCACCGATGCCCGCCAGCCCAACAACCCGGTGATCTACGTCAATCCGGCTTTTGAGCGCATCACCAGCTATAGCGCCGCCGAGGCCCTGGGCCAGAACTGCCGGTTTTTGCAGCAGGGCCACAGCGACCAGCCCGGCCTGTCTACCCTGCGCCAGGCGGTGGCCGCAGGCCGAGACTGCACCGTAGAGGTGATCAACTACCGCAAAGACGGCACCCAGTACTGGAACCAGCTCAGCATTGCGCCCATCTACGACCCCCAGGGGCAGCTGACCCACTTTCTCGGCATTCAGACCGACATTAGCGATCGCAAACGTGCCGAAGCCCAGCTGCACCAAAATCTACACGACCTGGAGCAGGCCCGCTGTGCCGCCGAGGCCGCCAACCAGGCCAAGAGCGAGTTTCTGGCCATGATGAGCCACGAAATTCGCACCCCCATGAACGCCGTGATCGGCATGACCGGCCTGCTGCTCGACACGCCCCTCACCGACCAGCAGCGCGATTTTGTCGAAACCACCCGCAATGCCGGCGACAACCTGCTGACGATCATCAACGACATCCTCGATTTCTCAAAAATTGAGTCGGGCAAGCTGGAGCTAGAGACCCAGCCCTTTAGTCTGCGCACCTGTCTGGAAGAAGCCCTCGATCTGCTGGCCGCCAAGGCCTCGGAGAAAGGGCTAGAGCTGGCCTACCTGCTGCCGACCCAGGTGCCCCAGTACCTGCTGGGCGATGTCAGCCGCCTGCGCCAGGTGCTGGTCAATCTGGTCAACAACGCCATTAAGTTCACCCCCAAAGGGGAAGTAATTGTCTCGGTGCAGGCCCAGCCGCAGACCGCCGCCGGGCAGATTACGCTTCAGGTGGCGGTGAAAGACACCGGCATTGGCATTCCCGCCCATCGGCTGCACCGGCTGTTTCAGCCCTTCTGTCAGGTGGATGCCTCGACCACCCGACAGTTTGGCGGCACCGGGCTGGGCCTGGCAATTAGCAAGCGCCTGTGCGAACTGATGGGCGGCAGCCTTTGGGTGGAGAGCGTTGAGGGCCAGGGGTCTACCTTTTACTTCACCCTGCAGGCCACCCTTGACCCCCAGCCCCCCCAGCCCCCAGCCCTGGCCCCGGCCACCATTCTCCAGGGTCGTCGCCTGCTGGTGGTGGACGACAATGCCACCAACCGCAAAATTCTTCAGCTTCAGCTCCAGGGCTGGGGCATGGTCGTAGTTACGGTAGATTCGGGCCCGGCGGCCCTGGCGGCGCTCGAAACCCAACGCTTTGACCTGGCTATTCTGGATATGCAAATGCCGGGGATGGACGGACTGGCCCTGGCGCAGATACTGCACCAGCGGTGTGGGCAGCGATCGCTGCCCCTGGTGATGCTGACCTCCCTGGGCTGGCACCACAGCGTTGCCCACCAGGGACTATTTACCGCCTGCTTGACCAAACCGGTCAAGCAGGCCCAGCTGATGGGGGCCCTGGCCAACGCTCTCGCCGATCGCTCTGAGGCGGTGCGGGTATCGCCCCGCCCCGCCCTGGTGGATGCCGACCTGGGCCGACGGTGCCCCCAGCGCATTTTGCTGGCCGAAGACAACGCCGTAAACCAGAAGGTAGCCCTTCAGATTTTGCAGCGCCTGGGCTACCGGGCCGACGTGGCCGCCAACGGGCTGGAGGTGCTGGCGGCCCTCGAGCAGCAGCCCTACGACCTGGTGCTGATGGATGTACAAATGCCTGAGATGGACGGCCTGTCCGCCGCCCGGCGAATTGTGCAGCGTTGGGCTGACCGACGCCCCCGCCTGGTGGCCGTGACCGCCAACGCTATGCAGGGCGATCGCGAACAGTGTCTCCAGGCCGGCATGGACGACTACATCAGTAAGCCCATTCGCCTAGAGGAGCTGGTGCGGGTGCTAGAGACGGGGACGGCCTGCGCCACTGCCGTCGATACTGCCGTCGATTTAACCGCCCTGCGCGCCTTTGCCAGCACCGTTGGCGGCGACGACACTGGCTTCATGGCCGAGCTGATTGCCAGCTATCTGGAGAGTGCCGACCAGCTGGTGGCCACCCTCACCCTCGCCCTCAGCCAGCAGGACTGGCCCACCCTGCGGCGGGCGGCCCACACCCTCAAGGCGAGCAGTGCCTCCCTCAGCGCCAAAGACCTCTCGGCCCTCTGCCAACAGCTCGAGACCGCGCTGCGCCAAGCCCCCGCCCCAGGGGTAGCTGACCAGGTGGCCGCCATCTGCCACGCGGCCGCCCAAGTTAAAACGGCCCTACAGTCGGCCTTGGTTTCCCAGGAGGTGACCCGCCATGGCAGCCCATTTTGATTCAGCGGTCATTTTGGTCGCCGATGATGACCCCTTCATTCGCCACATGCTGACCCGCTACCTCCAGCGCGAGGGCTACCAGGTGGTTGAAGCACCCCACGGCGAAGCGGCCCTCGACCTGTACTTTTGCCATCTGCCCGACCTGGTGCTGCTCGACGCGCTAATGCCGGTGGTAGACGGCTTTGAGGTATGCCGCCGATTGCAGACGCTCACCCAGGGCACCCTGGCCCCGGTGCTGATGATCACGGGCCTGGAGGACGAAAAATCGGTGGATCAGGCCTTTGAAATTGGGGTGGTAGACTACGTCACCAAACCGATCAACTGGGCGGTGCTGCGCCAGCGAGTGCGGCGGCTGATCTTGCAGCACCGGCTTGAGATTCAGCTGCGGGAGGCCAACTACCAGCTCCAGCAGCTCACCTTGATCGACAGCCTCACCCAGGTGGCCAACCGCCGCCGCTTTGACGAATACCTGCTGCAAGAGTGGGGCCGGGGGGGGCGTGAGCAGCTGCCCCTGTCCCTGGTGATCTGCGATATTGATCACTTCAAAGCCTACAACGACCACTACGGCCACCAGGCGGGCGATCGCTGCCTTCAAGAAGTCGCCAAAATTCTCAGCCAGTGCATCAGCCGCCCCGCCGATATCGTTACCCGCTACGGGGGCGAGGAGTTTGCGGTGATTTTGCCCAACACTTCTCTGGAGGGGGCGACCGTCATTAGCCAGCGGTTGGTAACAGCCGTTCAGCAGCGGGGGTTACCCCACCCCACCGCCCCTCGAGCGATAGTCACCATTAGCTGCGGCGTCGCCAGCGTGTTGCCCAGGGCCGACTACCTGCCCTCTGACCTGGTGTTTACCGCCGATCAGGCTCTTTACCAGGCTAAGGCCCAGGGTCGCAACCAGTACCAGGCTATCTACGTGATGCCCCCCAGCCCAAGGCAAGCGTGTGACGCAGGCGCAATGAGCGCTGCCCCTATCCTTGGATCTCTTTGGCCTGAGGCTTGAGGGCTCGACCAACAAAAAAGTTGTTTAACGCCGTCGATACCACCGATAGCACGATGGGGCCGACGATAAATGCCCAAAATCCTTGTACCGCAAAGCCGGGCGTCACCAATGATGCCAGCCAGAAGCAAAGACCGTTGACCACCAGGGAAAACAGGCCCAGGGTCAAAATGGTGATGGGCAGCGACAGAATAAACAGCACCGGCTTAATGATGCCGTTGACGATGCCAATGACCACCGCCGCCACCATCGCCGCCGGGAAGTTGGCCAGCACCACGCCGGGGAAAATGGCATCGACCAGCAGCAGCGACAGTGCCGTAGCCAAAATACTGAGCAGATAGAGCAGCATTGTCGAATCTCCTAAATGGCGAGATGGGAACAGCAATGGCGAGACGGGAACAGCCAGAGGCAAAATTTGCTGCAATTAGGCTGTATTCTCGCATAAGAACGCTGGGGGCAAAAGATCTGCCCGCCGATCGCCCTACCCGTTGGGGTATTTCTTAACAGCGCTAGATCCCTGTCTGTCGTCGGCAAACAGGGTAGCCATCTAGACCCAGCGCCAACCTAACCCTGAGGGAGCTATGGCTTCAGTCGCTGCCCCTACGGCCATGGTGGTCTGCCCCCACCACCTGGCCTCCACCGCTGGCCTCAACCTGCTGAGCCAGGGGGGCAATGCGGTCGATGCGGCGATCGCCACCCAGGCGGCCCTAGCGGTGGTCTACCCCGCCATGACGGGCCTGGGCGGCGACGGCTTTTGGCTGGGCTACCAGGCGGGCCAGCTCTACGGCCTCAACGGCTCGGGCCAGGCGGGGGCAGGCTGCGATCGCGATCGCTTTACCTCCCTGGGGGTGGCAGCCGTTCCCCAGCGCGGCCCCCAGGCGGTGATTACGGTGCCGGGGGGCGTCTCGGCCTGGGGTGAAGTGCACCAGCGCTTTGGCCGCCTGCCCTGGGCCGACCTGCTGGTGCCCGCAATCGCCCTGGCCGAGGGGGGTTACCCCTGCTCAAACTCCCAGTCTCGCTGGACTGGGGCCAACGCCGAATTTCTGCGGGCCTACGGCGGCGAGCACAATCCCTTGTTGCCGGGGGGGGAGGTGCCCACCGCTGGGGCCAAGGTGACCAACCTGCCGCTGGGGACAACCCTGCGCCGCCTGGCCAGCGAAGGTTGGCAGGATTTCTACCGGGGCCAGATTGCCGGGCAGATGGTGAGCTACCTGGAGGGTCTGGGCGGCTGGCTGACCCGCGACGACTTTGCCCGCCACCGCGCCAGCTGGGTAGAGCCCATCGACACCACCTACCGGGGCTACCGGGTGTGCCAGCTGCCCCCCAACAGCCAGGGATTTACGGTGCTGCAAATGCTGAATGTGCTGGAGGGATTTAACCTGCACACCGTCGGCCACGGCACCGCCGACTACTACCACCTGCTGGTGGAGGCCACCAAGCTGGCCTTTGCCGATCGCGATCGCTGGCTGGGCGACCCCGACTTCACCAACCTTCCCCTGGCGGAGCTGATCTCAAAACCCTACGGCGATCGCCGCCGCGCCCGCCTCAGCATGGCCGTGGCCCAGGGCTACCCGGCTCTGGCCCTGGGCGGCGACACCGTCTACATCGCCGTGGTCGATGGCGAGGGCAATGCCGTATCGACGATTCAAAGCCTGTACTTCGACTTTGGGGCGGCGGTGGTGCCGCCGGATCTCGGCTTTGCGCTGCAAAATCGGGGCGCGCTGTTTACCCTCGACCCCGGCCATCCCAACGCCCTGGAACCCGGCAAGCGGCCCTTTCACACCCTGATGCCCGCCCTGGTGCTCAAGGACGGCAGGCCCTACCTGGTGCTGGGCACCATGGGCGGCGAGGGTCAGCCCCAGACCCAGCTGGCCCTGCTGACCAGAATGCTGGATTTTGGCTACTCGCCCCAGGCGGCGATCGATCTGCCCCGCTGGCTGTGGGGCCGCACCTGGGGCGAGGCCTCGACCCGCCTGGCGATGGAGAATCGGATTCCCGCCGATATTCGCCAGGCCCTGGAACGCCGGGGCCACCAGGTGGCCGAAGCCCCCGCCTGGGCTGAGCCCATGGGCCACGCCCACGCCATTCAGGTGAATGCAAACGGGCTGTTGGGAGGCTGCGATCGCCGCAGTGACGGTGCGATCGCCTGCCTGTAGGCCCACCTACCCTAGCCGGGGAAAAGCCGATGAATCACTTCGCCTAGCCTGGCGATAGATCAATACGTCAGGGCACTGACCGATCGCTGGAGTTCCCCACTGGGAGCAGGCCTGGGCCGCAGGCTCCCCGACGACATAGCCATCGCTACCGAGGTTAGAACATCCAGCAACGTTTCGACGTTCAGACCGGCTACGGCTAGCTATCCAATTCACTTGGCGCAAATTCTATGACCCAACAGTCTGTCCCCCAACCTTTCCACGGGGCGCAGCCCCAAACCGTCACCACCGTGATGCAGCTCATCCTCAGGCGTCGCCACCACGAGGCGCAGTGCTACGACGGGGGCGAAACCACCACCCTTATCGTGGAGAAACTAGTCAATCGCGCCGGGCAGACCCTGACGCCAGTCTGGGGCAAAGATTGGAGCGAGCTAGAGCCCGGCCTGAGAACCAAAGCCGATGCGATCGAAATTCACCCCGCCGCCTGTCCCGTCTGCATTTCTTTTAAGCAGGAGCGGTTTGGCCGTATCTACAACCGCAGAACCTACGAGGATGAACGCTACACCGTTACCGATGTCTTTGAAGTCTGCTACCGAGCAGCGGAGTAAACGGGGCGATCGTGCCAGCACCGCCCTAGCGCCCCAGCACTGCCGCCCCTTCGTAGAAAAAGATGCCCGCCACGCAGCCGGTCATCAGCGTCGCCAGGGTGCCCGCCCACAGCGCCTTCCAGGCCACCTCGCTGATGTCTTTGCGGCGCGACGGCACCAGGGTCGAGAGCCCGCCGACAAAGATGCCCACCGAGGGCAGGTGGGCAAAGCCGCAGAGGGCGTAGCTGACAATCACCAGGGCGCGATCGCTCAGGGTGCCCGCCGCCGCCGCCTGGGCCAGACCAATGTAGGGGGGAATCGCCGTCTCTAAAAACCGGCGGCCAATCAGCTGCGACGACAGCCACAGCTCCTGCCAGTCGAGGGAAACCCCGGTGAGAAAGGTGAGGGGCAAAAACACCGCCCCCATGATGTTGCGCAGGGTGATGACGCTAAACACCTGACCGATTGCCCGCCCCAGGCCGACGTCACTGGTAGCCAGGGACGCCAGCTGAGCAAAAACCAGGTCGAGTAGGGCAATCAACCCCAGAATGGCGATCAGGGCGGCGACAATGCCCACCGCCATCTTGACCCCGTCTAGGGCACCCAAAATCAGGCTGTCCATAGGGCTTTGGCGCTCCTCTTCGGCCAGGGCGATCGCCGGCACCTTGCCCAGGGTTTCGGGGGTTTCAGTTTCCGGCACCAAAATTTTGGCCAGCACAAAACAGGCCGGAATCGTCAGCACCGACGCCGACATCAGGTGCCCGGCAATGGAGGGAAAAATCGGTCGCAGGTAGCCCGCATAGAGACCCAGCACCGTGGAGGCAATGGAGCCAAAGCAGGAGGCGAGAATGGCGCACAGCTCGCTGCGGGTCATGCGCTCTAAAAAGGGTTTGATGGCGATCGCCGACTCAATGCCGACAAAAATATTCGCCGCCCCCGCCAGCGCCTCCGCCCCGCTGATATTCATGGCCCAGCGAAAGAAGCGGGCAAATACCCGCACGATGGGCTGCACCACCCCGAGGTTGTAGAGCAGCGCAAAAATGGCGGCAAAAAACACCACCTGGGGCAGCGAGCGAAAGGCAAAAATATAGCCCAAGTTGAGGTTGTCAGCCCCCAGGCGATCGCCCGGCACGGCGGTAAAGGGCGGCGTCAGCGCTCGGGCAATCCAGCGCCCAGCTCCGGCAGGGCCAACGGTTTGGTTAAAGTCGGGCACAAAAATCGGGCCAAACAAAAACCGCGCCCCGGCATCGGAGGCATCGATCAGGGCGTTGAGAATGGAGCTGAGCCACACCACCACCTCACGGGTAAGGGGCAGCAAAAACACCAGCAACCCCACCAGCAGCTGAATGCCAATCCCCCAGCCTATCACCTTCCACGGCACCCGCCGCCGATCCTCCGATCCCAGCCAGGCAATGAAGCAGAGGCCAAAAATGCCCAGTAGCGAAATTAAACGCAGTGCCATCGCTTGTCCATGCTCCTTTGGCCCAACGTTTGCGAGCCTGCCACCGATTATGCCGAAGAACACCGATCGCGAACCGAACCGCCGCAGAATTTAACTAATGGAGGCGGTTGGGGCGTTAGCACGTTAGCAGGTTGGGGCGTTGGCAGGTTGAAAGGTTGGAAGGTTGGTGCTGTCCAAACGTTCCAACGCTCCAACGCTCCAACGTTCCAACGCTCCAACGTTCCAACGCTCCAACGTTCCAACGCTCTAACGTTCTAACTATCCCCTCTCCCAGATCCGCCATTGCCTCAGCCACCCTCTACAGCATAGCCCCGCGAAGTTCGATACCTCAGGCTCTCGCCCCTGGCCCATAATGGATGTGACCCACCGCTCCAAACTATGGAAGCTTTTTCCCCTTTTCCCCCCGATTGGGCTGAGTCGGCCATCCACGCCACTGCATTTTGCTGCCCCCAGTGCGGGGCCGAGAGCCGTCAGGCCAAGGCCGTATGGATTAACCGGCGATCGCCCGTCTACGGCCTCGATCACCGCCGTAAGTGGCAGGAGTTCTACCAATGCGGCGAGTGCGGTACCCCCTGGTGGGCCTGGAGCAGCGATCGCCCCCCGTCGCCCTACGGCAGCCCCGACAATGACGACGACCGGGAACTGTTTTAGGTAACCTGAACGTTCTCACGTGAAAACGTTCCCACGTTAAACGCTCCGCCTCCCCTCAATGATGACCTCTGTCCCCAGCCCTAAGACCATTCATGTGTTTGGCAGCCTGAATATGGATCTGGTCTGCCGCACCCCGCGCCTGCCCCAGTCGGGGGAAACCGTTCTGGGCACCGACTTTGCCACCCTGCCCGGCGGCAAGGGGGCCAACCAGGCGGTGGCGGCGGCGCGGCTGGGGGTCGCCACCACCATGGTGGGTCGGGTGGGAAACGACGCCTTTGGCCGGCAGCTGGTTCAAGAGTTGCAGGGGGCGGGGGTTGATACCAGCGGGGTCACGACGGCGGCGGATGGGCCGACGGGGGTGGCGGCGATCGCCGTGGACGAGGTCGGCCACAACACCATTGTCGTGGTGCCCGGTGCCAACGGCGGCGTGGGCGACGAAGAGGTCAAGCGCCTGACCGATGGCCTGGGGCCGGGCGACCTGGTACTGCTTCAGTTTGAGGTGCCCCTGCCCACGGTAATGGCCGCCGCCCAGGCTGCCCATGCCCAAGGGGCTACGGTGATCGTTGATCCGGCTCCCGCCCACGACCACCTACCGCCCGAGTTCTTCAAAACCGTCAATATTCTCACCCCCAACCAGACCGAGGCCAGCCAGCTCACCGGGCTAGCGGTGAGCGATGTAGCCACCGCCCAGGCCGCCGCTGGCCAGCTGGTGCGGCGGGGGGTAGCGGTGGCGATCGTCAAGCTGGGCGAGCAGGGGGCCGTGGTGGCCGACGGCGGCGGCAGCTTCCATCAGCCACCGCTGCCGGTCAAGGCCATCGACACCGTAGCCGCCGGGGATGCCTTTAACGGCGGGCTGGCCGTGGCCCTGGCCGAGGGCAGGGCCCTCAAGGAGGCCGTGGCCTTTGCCAATGCCGTCGCCGCCGCCTCGGTGATGGTGTCGGGGGCGCAGGCGTCGATGCCGACGCGATCGCGGGTCGCCGCCCTGCAAATGGGTCTAAAGCACCTCTAGCAGCGTTGTTCAACCTTCGGCTATGCTGAGATCTTGCCCATTCATAGCCACAGTCACCTGGTTTGAGACCTCAGCAATCCCAGGAACGTTTGAACGTTCAAACGTTTTCACGTTGGGATGTTTTCTACATCTCCTACCCTCAGTGGCTACAGCTATATCTAAAATCAAGCACCCCGCCACAATCTATGGCCCGACCCCACGCCCAAGACTGGCAGATCGAATTTGACGACCTGATGCGCGGCATCGCAGGCGCATTCCTGTTTGGTGCCCCCTTTCTCTACACCATGGAGGTGTGGTGGAAAGGCAACTTTACCTCGCCGCCGCGCATGATGCTGATGCTGGGCATGGCCTACCTGTCCCTGGTACTGCTCAATATCAAAGGTGGATTTCGCGCCGAGCAGCCCCGCAGCCGCACCCAGATTTTGGTCGAAAGTGCCGAGGGGCTGGCGATCGCCCTCTTTACCGCCACCCTCAGCCTGACGCTGCTCGACATCCTTCACTTGGAGACCGGCATCGACGCCATTATGGGCCGACTGATCACTCTGTCGCTGCCCTTTGCCATCGGAGTCGGCATTGCCAACAACCTGCTGCTGCCAGCCACCGAGGATGACGATGCTGGCTCGCAGCAGCAGCGCGATCGCTGGCACGACCACCCCTGGCGGAGCACGCTGTCCGATGCCGGGGCCGCCCTGCTGGGGGCGATCGTCGTGGGCTCCTCCATTGCCCCCACCGATGAGATCCCCATGATTTCCAGCTCCTTGGAGCCCACGCGCCTGCTGCTGATCATGGCCAGCTCGCTACTGCTGTCGTACATCATTGTGTTTGAAGCCAATTTTGGTGCCCAGCGCCAGCGGCGATCGCAGTCCGGCCTTTTTCAGCGACCCTTTAGCGAGACTGTGGCCGCCTACCTGATTGCGCTCGCTGCTGCAACACTGATGCTGTGGCTGTTTCAGGTGATTCGCGTCGGCGACCCGATCAACCAGTGGGTGAGCTATATCATCGTATTGGGCCTGCCCTGCACCATTGGCGGTGCCGCAGGCCGTTTGGCTGTTTAACCCCTACCCCCATGTCTGAAAAGCCCATCCGCAATCGAGCCGAATGGTTTTCCCTCGGCATTTCCCTGGTGCTGCTGTCGGCGGTGGTGGCTACGGTGGCCTCGCTGTGGCTGAAACCATCGCTCAAACCCGCCGAATTTACCGTGGAACCCGGTGAAGTGCGGGCCGCCAACGACCACTACTACCTCCCCGTTACCATCACCAACGAAGGCGACGCCACCGCCGCCGAAGTTACCGTCGAAGGTACCCTAGAAACCACCAGCCCTGAAGAAGTCGCCAGCACTACTTTTGACTTTATTCCCGCCCGTTCCCAGGCTGAGGGTTTTTTGATCTTCAGTGAAGAGCCTTCAGCGGCGTCGGTGCGAGTGATCAGCTATCAAAAGCCCTAGCAGTGAGATGACGCTGCTATTTCTCCACAGCTCATCTGCACTGCGCAGTTTTTGCCCTGGGCCTTTGCCCGGTAAAGCCCCTGGTCGGCGAGGGCAATTAACATCTCAGCCGACAGCTCTGGCTGGGGTACAACCGTGGCGATGCCAAAGCTGAGGGTAATCAGGGAGCTGGCCTGGGAGCCGGGATGGGGCAGCCCTAGACCCGCAATCTTAGCCTGGATGGCTCTGACCACGGCGGCGGCCCCCGCCGCCGTAGTGTTGGGCAACACCACCGCAAACTCTTCGCCACCGTAGCGGGCCACCAGATCAGAGGCCCGCTTTGACGCCTGGAGAATAGCGCCGGCCACCTGTCGCAGTACGTCGTCCCCGGCCAGGTGGCCGTAGGTGTCGTTGTAGAGCTTGAAACAGTCCACATCGCCCAAAATCAGCGACAGAGGCGACTGTTCTCGCCCCAGCCGCTCCCACTCGGCCTCAAGCCGCAGGTCAAAGCAGCGGCGGTTGGCCAACTGGGTGAGCCCGTCTACCGAAGCCAGGCGCTGGAGTTCCTGGTTGGCGGTCTGCAGCTGGTGGTATAGCTCCGATTGCTGAATAGCGATCGCCGCCTGGCTGGCCAGCTGGTAGAACAAATTCACCTCCGCCTGCTGCCACTGGCGGGGAGAGTTGCACTGGTGGGCAATCAGCAGCCCCCACAGCCGCTCTTTTTGCAAAATGGGAACGATCAGGTTGGCCTGAATGCTGAGATCGTGCATGAGTTCTAGATGGCAGGACTTGAGCCCGGCGGTCTCCACATTTTCAATCGCCCGGGTGTTGCCCTGCTGGTAGTAGAGCGCGTGGGTACTTTGAAAGCAGGTATCCATCACGTGGAAGCCCAAAATCGACGGGCACCCTGCCGCCAGCGACTCCACCGCCACCAGGCCGCTCCAGTCGGGTTCAAAGCGGTAGATGACTACTCGATCGGCTTCAAACAGCTGCCGGGCCTCGTCCGCCGTGGCCTGCAAAATTTCATCTAGCTCCAGCGACTGGCGAATGCGCTGGGTCACCGCCGCCACAATGCGCTCCGCCTCGGTCTGGTGGGTGGGTTGCAGCGGCGAGCGGGGCGGGGGGGCAGCGAGGGCCTCAAATCGGGGCGTGGCGTGCACCGGCTCGGCGCTGGGTTTGGCGATTAAATAGCCCTGGGCAAAGTCGGCTCCGTGGGATCGCAGCCAGTCGAGTTCTTCCACACATTCAATGCCCTCGGCTACCGTTTGAATATGGAGGTTTTGAGCAATTTCCAGCAGCTTTTCGGTAATTGAGGCCTTGTAGTGGTCCCGGTGGACATCGCGCACCAGCTCCATGTCGAGCTTGACAAAGTCGGGGCGCAGCTGGTGCAGCAGGTTCAGCCCCGAGTAACCCGAGCCCAGATCGTCGAGGGCCACCCCAAACCCGGCGCTGCGGTAGTAGTGCAGCACCGTTTTCAAATGCTCCAGATCCTGGGGATTGTCTGACTCTACGACCTCAAAGACCACCCGCTCGTGGCGAATGCCGGCCTGGTCGATGGCGGCTACGGTACTGCGCAGGCAAGAGACCGGATCGTAGAGCGCGGTGGGAGTAAAGTTGACAAAAATTCGCCCGGTAAGCTGATGATGGCTGGCCTGGGCGATCGCGCTCAACCGGGCCGCCCGATCGAGCTGGGGCAGCAGCCCCGCCTCCGTCGCCAGCTGAAACATGGCTCCCGGCATCACCAGATTGCCCTGCCCATCGAGACCCCGCAGCAGCGACTCGTAGCCAAAAATCTGCGCCGTGTCCTGAATAGCAACAATGGGCTGAAAGTGGCTGGTGACACGGTTGGCGGCAATCATATCCACCAGCCAGTCGGCCTGGCTGTAGGTGATAAACCGCTGCAGCGAGGCAATGTCGCTAAAGTCTTCGAGCTGGGGCTGAATCGCGCCGCGCACAAACAGCACCTGGGTTTCCTTCATCTCCATGGGGGCCACCAACCCCGCCAGGCGGCGGGCAATTTCGCGGGCCTGGCCTCCCCGACAGTCAATGCTCAGCCCGGGCCGCTCCTGCATGGGCTCAAAGGACAGGGCCGCCTGCTTCAGGTAGGGCACGACCTTGGCCATGGTGTGGGGCACCGGAAACCAGAGGTACAGCCGCCCGGAGTCATTGCCAATACAGCGCCCTATCTGCTGACAGGCACAGGGGTTGGTCGAAGAAAATCCCATGGCGCACATCCAAAATCAATCGCTCACTGGTGTTCAGTATTCCCATCCCGCTCCAGGGGAATTCTGGGATGAGCATAGATTTTGTTAAATAGGTCAATTTGCATAATCAGCTCTTACTGTCATAAATTTGACCCAATTTATGGTTTAATCTTTCCCCTTTTTCATGAACCAGAACAGCTCAGGCCCGACGAATCGGGCGGCAGGGATTGCCCACCGCCACCACGTTGGCAGGTATCGATTTTGTCACTACGCTGCCCGCACCGATAGTGGTGTTGTCGCCAATCGTCACCCCCGGACAGACGATCGCGCCGCCCCCCAGCCACACATTGTTGCCGATGGTGATGGGGGCCGCCAGCTCCAGCCCCAACCGCCGCACCGCCGGGTCGGTGGGGTGGTAGGCGGCGTAGATCTGTACGCTGGGGGCGATCAGGACATCGTCGCCCAGGGTCACCCAGTTGCAGTCGAGAATGGTGCAGTAGGCGTTGATGTAGAGGTTTTTGCCCGCTCGAATGTGGCTGCCGTAGTCGCAGAAGAAGGGGGGCGTAATCTCGAAGCTGGGGCCAATGGTGTGAAAGAGCGATCGCACCACCCGCTCCCGCAGATCCAGTTCCCCAGGCCGAGCCTGGTTGAACTCGTACAGCTGCTCCTGCGCCGTCCGCCGCAGCGCCACCAGCTCTGGGTCAGCCGCCCGGTACAGCTCACCCGCCAGCATCTTCTCCCGCTCGGTTTTGGTCATTGAGGAAATCTCCTACAACAAAAGATCCCAGGGTTCTCTAAGAACCCTGGGATCTGGAGGCATCAAAGGGGATCTACCCCACCAGCTCCTTCACCTTAGCCATGATGCCGTCCGGGTCAATGCCCTGGTGGATGAACTGCTCCCACAGGCCGCCGCTGCCCTCGTGGTGGGTGCCGATGTGGGCGAACTTGGGCGTGTAGCCCCGCTCCAGCAGCCAGGTGCCAAAGCGGCTGCCCAGGCCGGTCTTGCGGTTAAAGGCTTCCGTCACCAGCACGAAAGGCGCTTTGCCCACCTTGGCCAGGGTCTCTTCGTCCACCACATTCAGGGTGGCCTTGTTGATCAGGCCCACGTCAAGGCCTTCCTGCTTCAGCCGCTCGACGGCATCGAGGGCGCGGTAGAGCGAGTCGCCAAAGGTGACGATGTAGCCCGCGCTGCCCTCGCGGATCACCTCGTCTTTGCCGGGGGTGAAGGTGTAGTCGCCGCCAAAGAATTCGTTGCCGTCGGCATCCAAGATCATCGGCACCTTGGAGCGGGTCGAGAAGATGAAGCGCAGACCGGGGTCGTGGAACACCTTCTTGACGCAGGCTTTCATCTGGTTGGGGTCGGCGGGGAAGTAGAGCTTGGTGTCGTAGCCGTCGTCGAGGCCGTTGTCGGCAAAGAAGTTGTTGAGGCCGAAGTGGCAGGTGTTGTCGGCCATGTCGTCGATGCCGGAGTGGGAGAAGTGGCACAGCAGGTTGGAGTAGTTCAACCGGGCCATGGTGATTTCAGAAATGCACATCTCCAGGAAGGCGGCGAAGGTGGCGAATACTCCCTGCTTGCCCTGGGCCATGCCAAAGCCCGCCGCCGCCGACAGGTTGCCCCGCTCCATAATGCCGCCGCTGATAAAGACCTCGGGGTAGGCTTTGCGAATCTGGGCCAGGCCGCAGGAGCCTTCCAGGTCGCTATCGACTACCAGCACGCTGTCTTTGCGAGTGGTTTCGTCCAGCTCGCCCAGCACTTCCACCATGGCGTCGCCAAACACGTTGCGGTTCGCGCCCACGGTTTTGCTGGAGCCCATAAACTCGTAGGTGTTCTTGGGAGCCTGAATGCCTTCGAGAATCTCCACTGCAGCGGTGTGGCCCTTGGCGCTCAGGTAGGCGATCGCCGCCTTCACCGAAATCACATCGTGGCCGTGGGTGCTGCCCTCAATGCCCTCGATGCCCACCGCCATGGCCCGCTTGTTGACCACCGCCACCGGGCCGGGGGTGTTGATCGCCTTGCAGATGTTGGCGTAGAGGCCGTCGAGGTCTTCGCCGTCGCCTTCGAGCACCGTGAGGCCGTGGCCCTCCAGGGTTTTGCGGACGCTGTAGCCGCCCATGTACTGGGAGGGGTGCCCAGCGATCGTCACATCGTTGTCGTCGATCAGCAGCTTGACGTTGACGTGGTGGGCCACGGCAAAGCGGGCCGCCTCGGCGTCGTCGCCCTCCTGCTGGGCACCGTCAGAGCCGAGGCAGAAGGCGACTTTGCCGGGGTTAGCCAGGGCCACTCCGTTGACGTAGGGCCACATGTGCCCCAGCCGCCCCGAGCTAAACTTGACGCCAGGAGTCAGCCCCAGCTCCGGGTGGCCGGGCAGCTTTTCGTTGGCGGCGCGGTACTGCATCAGCTGCTCGGCGGGCATGTCGCCGTTGAGCACCGACATTAAATACTGGGTGGCCACCCGGTGCCCCGCCTCGTCAAAGAAAATCGGCACGTACTTCTCGCCCGCGCCGCGAAACAGCGCGTCGAGAATCATCACCTCGGGCACGGTGTCGTAGGGGCCGCCCGTGTGACCGCCCACACCCCGCGCTGCGCCAGTGGCCGTAAAGAATACGATCGCATCGCGACACAGCTGAATGTTGGCCTTCAGGGCGCTGCGCTGCTCGTCGGTGAGGGTGGGGTTGGACGCATCTAGGGAAATTCGCTGGTACGCGCCCAGGTCAATGGGAAAGCTGGTCATAGTGTTTCGTCCTATAGGCTGATTACAGAGAGGCGGCGAGGTTTTTATAGAAGCAAGTCCACCGCTCAAGTTGGAGAGCAAAAATCCACTACCTCCATCATTCAATACTCTGGCAAGACTGTGAAGTTTTATTCGGCATCTGGGCCATGCCCTGGGGTGCAGTTGGTGCAGATGGCAGCCAGATTTCGGAGTAAAATCCCTCCATACCGTTGAGGCTGAGCCAATGCTCGATCGCTTTTGGGAAGTGCTGGGGTACGTCTTTGCCCTCAACGAGGAAGCCTTTCGCATTGCCACCACCATCCCCAGGGGTCAGGGGTTAGCGCTGCTGCTGGTGCTGCTGGCGGGGCTATCCCAGGGCATTGGTCAGAGCATTATTTTGTTTATCAACCAGGTACGGCCCGCCCGGTTTGTGCTCAGTCTGACTATCAATGCGGTGCTGTTTGCCTTTGGCTTTTTGGCCCTGGTGCTGAGCACCTGGCTGGTGACGCTGGCCCCCTGGACGCGGAGTATCCCCTTTAACCATCTGGTGACGGTGCTGGGGGCGGCCTACGCGCCTCTGCTGTTTGCCTTTTTGGGGGCGCTGCCCTACCTGGGGGTACCCATTCTCAACCTGCTGTCGGTGTGGCACCTGCTGGCCATGGTGGTGGGGGTAGCGGCGATCGCCAACCTCCCCATTGGCAGCGCCTTCGGCTACGTCGCCCTGGGCTGGGTGGTGCTGCAAGTGCTGCAAAGCACCGTCGGTCGCCCCGTTGCCAGCCTGGGCAAACGGGTGGCCAACCGGGCCGCCGGGGTCGATCTGGTCACCAACCGCCGCGACCTGGCCGAGTCGTACCGCGACAATCTGGCTCAGACCTCCACCCGCTGGGCCGAAGAATTTACTCAGCGCATCAGCGCCTTTAGTCAGGGGGATGTGGTGGCGGCGGTCACGGGAGAACCCACGGGTCTGGCCACGGCAAACGGCGCTGTGTCTGTCAACCCTGGCCCCAATGCCCAGCGCCTGTGGCCCCAGCTCAAACCCGTCCTCGGGCTGCTGGCCATGGCGGTGCTGACGGTGGTGGTGCTGGCGCTGCTGCGCCCCCTGCGCGAGTGGTGGTTTGGCTGGCTGGGCGGCCTGCCAGCCCCCGTCCAGCTGGTGCTAAACCTGATCTGGATTGGCCTGGTCGCCCTGGTGGTAGCCGGGCTGCTGGCCCCCCTCGAAACCCTAGGCTGGTGGGCAGGCTGGTACGACGACGAAGTCAACACCACCGTCAACGCCGGGGAGCTAGCCGATCCCCTGGTTGACCCCAGCCAGGTGAGCCGCTACCTGGTCTACCTCGATGGCATTGGCATCTCCAGTTTTGAGTACCTACCCGACATCGAAGAATTTCTCGACACCCTGGCCCCCAACCTGCCAAAGCATGTGGCGCTGATTCGCGGCATCATGCCCTACTCGGTGATGAATGCGCCCCTCAACGAAGACCGCCCCCTGTCCTTTTTGTGGCGCTACGCCGACCGGCTGCGGTTTGCCAACCCCATGAGCGTGCTGGGGCTGCTGGTCAACCTCCGCAACGTGCTGATTGTGGGAGTGTCTGCCGACAAGCGCTACGGCCCGCTCTACAACCAGGGCATTGCCCAGGTGGTGTTTAACGGCCTGGTAAAAAATGGCTACCGAGTAGGCAGCGGCACCCCCGTCACCCTGATGGGCTACAGCGGCGGCGGTCAGATGTCCTGCGCCAGCGCCCCCTACCTGAAGCGCGCCCTGGGGGCACCCATTGACGTAATTTCTTTAGGGGGGGTAATCAGCGCCAACATCAACCTACTCACCCTAGAGCACCTCTACCACCTGTCGGGCGAAAAAGACGTGGTGGAAAAGCTTGGCCCCAAGATCTTTCCAGGCCGCTGGCGGCTGTTTCCGCTCTCCTACTGGAACCGGGCCAAGCGGCGGGGCAAGATCAGCTTTGTCTCTCTGGGGCCGGTGGGGCACCAGGTACCGGGGGGCATTCTTGACCCCAAACTCCTCTTGCCCGACGGTCGCAGCTCCCTGGCTCAGACCATCGACACGATCAACGCCATTTTGCGCGGCGACATGCTCGAGGCCGGGCTAGAGCGGGGCGGCAAGGCGAACAACTACGACATTTTTGCCGCCAACCCCCTGGTGCAGCACCAGAGCTATCCCCTCGACGGGCGGCCCGACCCGGCCCTCTATCGGCCCCTGGGCGACTGGGTAGGGCGGCTGATTTTGCCCGCCAAAGCTGAGCGGTTTGGCGGGGTCTTCTACGAAGTTCACCACGCACCGGAGGATCACCGGAGGCTGGTGGGCCAGGCGGTCAAGCTGCGCTGGTCAGAGCATCCCCTGACCCAAAAAATGGTGCAGGCGGTCACCCACGACGTCCACTTTAGCGCCGATGCCGAGTACGCCAGCCGCTTTGGCGGCGTGATCAACCCGGTGCGGCTGAACCACTGGCTGCGGGTTGACCCGCTGGAGTCCCTGGCCGGGTCGCTGCCGGGGGATGACTTAATCGCCGTGGTGGAGAATCCCCAGGTGGTGCTGGACAGAGACGGGGTGACGCTCTTGATCAGCACCCAGCCCATGGAGGTGACGGGGCGCTACTACGCTCTGGTGCAGTTTGTGCAGCCGCTGGGCGGGGACCGCTGGAGCGTTCGCCACTACAACCGGGACAGCCGCGCCTTTGACGGCCCTGAGGAACAGGTCAGCCTGCCCCCCGTGGCCACCATGGACGTCTACGGCAGCAACCCCTCGACGACGCGGGATCTGGAAAAATCGCCCTACAACGAGTCGGGCTGGTACGTCTACGGAGCACAGAACGCCAGCGGTACCTTTGTGGTGCAGGCCCTCGGCCCCCGCGCCCTGTTTCGCCTGGTGCCCGATCGCGTCGTGTTTGGCGGGGCAAAATCGGCCTACCGCTACATTCGCAAAGAGTCGTGGGCCGATGTGGTGGCCCAGAAGGGCCGGGTCAGCTCGGTGCTCTGTACGGCGAAAGACAACGGTCGCCCGGAGGCAATCGCGGCGGCCATTGACGAGTGGCAGGTGGGCGATCGCGCCCTCATTCTCCACACCTACGGCGGCATTGGCGGCAACAAAACCGAGCCCGCCGCCGCCACTCCAATTTTCTTTGGCCACTTTGCCTACGGGCGGGCCGAGGTGGTGCACGACCCCCTGGCCGACGAAAAGCGGTTTGAAATTCGCTACTACCAGGTCTACGCCCACAACATCGACGGGCTGATCGCAGGCACAGTTCACTGGTCGCGCTACCAGGGCGATCGCCAGCGGGGCTGGCTGGGCACGCGGCCCACCTGCGACATTCTGGTCAAGCTCGACGCCTTCAGCCGCTACTACTACTTCGACAACGAGCGCCGCTCTCCCCTGGGCCGCATGGAGGCTCACCTCCAGGCCATGACCGCTCGCTACCGCATCGGCGACGGCACGGGCGGCACCTTCGTCGGCCCCTCCAACAACTGCTCCCAGGACTCGAACCAGGCGCTGTTCGCCAGCTTGCAGGGCATCAGCCTCAGCCTCTACCGCCACGCCGATGCCCTGATCGACCAGCACCCCGACCAGGCCGAACCGCTGCACCAGCTGGCGCTGTTTGGCCGCGACCTCAAAGACACCCTGCAACCCCTGGGCGGCCTGCGCCCCGCCTGGGAAAAGAACGAGTTCAACCTGGGCAGCTCGATCGAAGACGAGCCCATCCGCAACCTGATCATGGGCCTGGGCAGCTGGCGCACGGTGTTTCCCCGCAAGGCCAGCGATGTGGTGGTGCACAAGTTTCTCAAGTACGGCGCGTCGGCCTGGGTGTTGCGCACCAGCCAGGTGGGCGGCTACGACCCCGACATTGAACCGATCGCCCCGATGACCTTCTAAAGACCCTGGCCCTGGGACAGCCGGGACGGCTATTCCACAGGAGTTTTCTACAAGCCCCTGAAGCCTGGTGGATCAGCCTTCTGTGGCATGGGCCTCTAGCCCCAGCCCCGATCGCGGGTAAACCGGGCTAAGCGCAGCCATCGCCAAATCACACCTCAATTACCACTCGCAGGTTGCCCCGCTTGCGTACCACCCGGCAGGCGGTAGCTTCGTGGGAGCGCTCAAACTCCAGATCGAGCAGGGTTTCGCCCACCTTAAAGTTGCTGATCGCCATATAGCTGACCGAGGCGGGCAGAGTGGGCTGCACAATGCGCAGGCAATTGTTGGCTACCTCAGGGACTAAATTGACCATGAGCTGCAACAGCTGAAACATCGTGCCCGTGGCCCAGGCCTGGGGGGAACAGGCCACCGGATAGCGCACCGGGCGGCTGGTGGGGGTGCGCTCAAAGCCGCAGAATAGCTCGGGGGGGCGCTGGTAGGGCTGCACAATGGTCATGTCAAAAATGCCCTGGGCAATTTCGAGGGCCTGCTCGGTATGGCCCAAGGCCCTGAGCCCGGCAGCAATCATGCCGTTGTCGTGGGGCCACACCGAGCCGATGTGGTAGCCCATGGGGTTGTAGGCGGGCGAACTGCTGCTGAGGGTGCGAATGCCCCAGCCGCAAAACAGATCGGGGGCCTGGAGCCGCTTGGCTACGCTGGAGGCCTTGTCGGGCGACAGAATGCCCGTGCCCAGGCAGTGCCCCGGATTGGAGGTGATGCTGTCCACCGGCTGGCCCTGGCCGTCGAGGGCGAGGGCTACGTAGCCCTGCTCAGGCAGCCAAAAGTCGCCCTCGAAGCGCTCTTTGAGATCCTGGGCCTCGGCTCGCCAGCGATCGCCCAGGTCGGGCCGCTGCATGAGTTCCGCCAGGGGGGCCAGGCGCGTTTTGGCGGCGTAGACGTAGCCCTGCACTTCAGCCAGGGCGATCGCCCCTTCGGCCAGTTTGCCGGTCGCATCCACAATGCAGTCGCCCGAATCTTTCCACCCCTGGTTGATCAGGCCCCCCGGCGACTGGCGGTAGTAGGTGACGTAGCCGGTTTTGGCGCTGCTGCGATCGATCCAGTCCATGGCGGCCAGGGCGTTGGGCCACAGCGCTTCCAGCAGGGTGCGATCGCCCTTCCAGGCGTAGTAGTCGGCGTAGAGCATCAGCCACAGGGGAGTGGCGTCCACGGTGCCGTAGTAGGGGGTGTGGGGCACCTCGCCGCTGCGCGACATCTCCCCAAACCGCAGCTCGTGGAGAATTTTCCCCGGCTCTTCCTCGCGCCAGTCATCGTTGTGCTGGCCCTGGTAGGCGGCCAGCACCGTCAGGGTCTGGCGCGCCAGGTCGGGGTTGAGCATCAGGGTTTGCATGGCGGCAATGATCGAATCGCGGCCAAACAGGGTTGAAAACCAGGGCACCCCCGCCGAGAGAATTTTGCCGTCGCCAAAGGTCTGTCCCAGCAGATAGATATCCTGCTCGGCCCGCTCGATAATCTGGTTGAGGGCTCGGTTGTCGGTGCGAATGCAGGTCACCCCCTCCCGCCAGCGCTGCTCTTCCACGGTCTCTGCCGCCACCGCCTGGCCCAGGGTCGCCGGAAGGTTAACCGCCGACAGCGGCTGGTTGTCTAAGCAGGGCTGCAAGCGGTAGCCCAGCACCTCGGTGGCGTGGGGGTGCAGCGCCAGCCGCCAGATCGCCGTGTAGCCCTCAAAGCGATCGGGGGGCCGCTGATAAAACTGAATTCTCGACTCCATCAGCAGTTGGTCAACCCCCTGGTAGGCCAGGGTGAGTTCGACGCCATCGTCGCTGAGGTAGCCGCCTTTAAATACGGGCTTTGACTCTGCGGCCAGCTCTACCGGGCGGAGCAGCGTGCCGGTTTTTTCCCGCACCTGGCCCCGAATCTCAAATAGATCGGCAAAGTCAGCATCAAAGCTAATGCTCAGCTCAAACTCGACCGGTTTGGTGCTGTAGTTGGTCAGGGTGAGTTCTTCAAACAGGCCGCCTTGCAGCACCAGATCCCGCTGCATGCCAATGGTTTCGGCGCGAATTTCACCGCGCTTGTCGTCGCTGGCAATGTAGGGGTTGGCGCACAGGGCCGAGAGGGCAAACCCCTGCTGGGCGGTGCTGCTGAGCAAAAGGGGCGGCTGCCCCTCAAACTGTAGCTCTAGGCGACTGAGAAACCGAGTGTCTCGGCAAAACAGCCCCATGCTGGAGGTGACCTGGGTCTCCTCGCAGGCCGCCACGTTGCCCAGGGTGTCGGTAATCAAAAATAGATCGTTGCCCTTGAGGGTCAGCGTGGGCTGCTGCCGCTTAATCGTGGTGTAGGGCCATTCTGGCACCGGCCCCTGCTGGGCGGGGGCAAAGGTGCGCCCCCCCAACTCCACAAGGTTAAGCGATTCGTTGAGCAAGTCTGCCGCTGAGTCACCCCCCCGCTGATTTTGATTAGACAATTCACTCATGGTCGTGCTGCTCACAGGGGTCTATAGGGTAGCCTTGATCGGCTCAGGTCGCCCAGGGTGCCAATCCACTCTGGCGGGTTGGGGCCGATAGGAGCGCCCAGGGCGATCGCCCAGCACCTGCCGGTAGACGGCCTCATAGCCATTCACCATGCGCTCTACGCTAAAGTTGAGGGCCACGTGGTCGCGGCAGTCTTGCCGCTCAATGCACCGCTCAATGCGATGAATGCGGGTCACCGCCGCCACGCAGTCGTCAACGCTGGGGCACAGAAAGCCTGTTTTACCGTCCACCACAATTTCCGGTGCTGCGCCCATGGGCATAGCGATCACTGGGGTGCCGCTGGCCATCGACTCGGCCATCACCAGGCCAAAGGGCTCTGGCCAGGAAATGGGGAACAGCGTGGCCGTGGCCCTGCCGACCAGCTCTTTTTTGAGAGACTGACTGACTTCGCCCAAAAACTGAACCTGCTCGCCGTCAATCTGCGGGGCCACCTGGGCCTCAAAGAATTCCTTTTCTTCAAAACTGACTTTGCCCGCCATTTTTAGCGGCAGGCCGCTGCGCCGGGCAATCTCGATCGCCCGGTGGGGGCCTTTGGCCTCTGACATGCGCCCCAAAAAGGCCAGGTAGGGCGGCTGCTCTGGCTGGGGGTAAAACTCAAACTGCTCCAGGGCGATCGCATTGTAGACCGTTGCCACATAGTTCAGATCTAGGTCGTGGCGCTGGTGGGCGTTAGAAATACTGACTAAATTTTGCTGCCGGTGCTGGCTAAAGAGCCGTTCACAGCGGGGGGTGAAGGGCAGATGGGAGGTGTGCACCACCGGGGTCTGGCTGCGCTGGGCGTAGGGCAGGGCCGCTGCCCCCACGTGGCAGTGAATGATGTCGAACTCATCGGCCACAGCAAAAATTTTGGCCAGCTGCTGCTGCTCGTAGCGCTCGTAGGCTGGCGGCATTACCCCCAGCGGGCGCAGGGCGCGATCGCAGCCCGGCACCAGCCGAGCCGATGTCTCTGAATCGCCGGTTGCAAACAGCGTCACCTGGTGCCCGCGCCGCACCAGTTCTTCAGTCAATAGACTGACAATCATCTCTGTGCCACCGTAGGCTAGGGGCGGCACTTGCTCCCACAGCGGTGTTACCTGTGCTATGCGCATATACCCTCTCAGGCTAGTAGTTTTAGGCAAAATTCCACTGCTCTGCGGTGCTCCAATCAAACCTTGGATCGCTAGACCCAGGAGCTAGCTTTCGACCCTTCAGACCTGCCGCAGCAGGCCGACGGCATAGAGGTATTAGAAAATTAAAATGATGCCTAAGATCATGGGCAAAACCGTCCAGCGGTTCACTGCTTTACGGCTTTATTAGATGCAACCTACAGTGCTTATAGCATTTCCCATAGAGAACGTTGAGACCTTTATCTTTTGAGGGAGATTCAAACTACCCCCGCAGAAATCTCTCTTTAAGCACCCCTCTAAACAATGAATTATGGCTCTCCAGACAGAGCGATCGCGGCTAAATTTTCTGCGTTAAGGTCGGGTATCTGCGGGGAACAAGCCATCTCATGCCTGCGCCCTCCTAAGATTCGCAAGGAACTTGGGAGATGTCATACCGAATTCTAGCTGTATAACCCCGGTCTGTAGGGACATTGCACCGCAGTGCCCCTACGGGCTCTCTGTTTTGACTCGGGGTTTCCCAAAGCGAATTGGATATCAATCGTTTGGGGTTCCCTGGGCCGCTACGCGCTGATCAGCGGTGTGGCCTTGGCCTGAAAGTTGGCGTTCACCAGGGCCGCCACCGCCGCCTCGGGGTCTTTGACCCGGAATTGCGCCCCCAGTCGCACAAACTGCCGCTGCCGATCGGCCCCGATCACCGCAATCACCGGCACCCGGGCGTACTTGGGGTCGTCGCCCTGGTTGTTGCGAATCACGTTGCGCAGGCGGTGCTGCTGCTCGATGTCGCCCGCCAGGCGGGGGTCTAGCTCCACCATCACCATACGCACGTCTTCGACGGGTTCGGCGTCGTCGATGATGAACTGGACGCGATCGTCGCGGCGATCGACCTTGCCCCAGACCATCAGCCGCCGGTCGGTGGCAATGTGCTGGCCGATGCGCTCAAAGGATTTGGGAAAGACCACGGCTTCCGACTGGCCGGTGAGGTCTTCGAGCTGCACGATCGCCATCCGATCGCCCTTTTTGGTCACTACCGGCTTGACGCTGGCCAGAATTACGATCGCGCTCAGGGTGACATTGTCGGGCTGCTCGTGCAGCTCCGCCAGGTTGATGGGGGCCAGCACCCGCGCCGATCGCTGCACCGACTTGAGCGGGTGGTCAGAGATGTAGAAGCCCAGCAGCTCTTTTTCCTGGCGCAGTTTTTCCTGGGCCTCGAAGTCGGCCACCGGAGGCGCTTTGGGCGCGGTTTCGTAACCCGCTGCGGGGGATGCGGCCTGACTGTCGCCACCGCCCAGCACCATGTCGAACAGGTTGCCCTGGCCGATCTCGCGATCCTTGGCGCGGCCCTGGGCCCACTCGATCACCAGGGGCAGATCCTGCATCAGCTGGTTGCGGTTGGGGTTGATGGGGTCGAGGGCCCCAGAGAGAATCAGCGATTCTAGGGCGCGGCGGTTGACCGAGTGCAGATCGACGCGATCGCACAGCTCCGCCAGCGATTTGAACGACCCCTCCGCCTCGCGGTGCTTGAGAATGCACTCGATCGCCCCCAGGCCCACGTTGCGCACCGCCGAGAGGCCAAACAAAATGCTCTTGCCCTCGGGGGTAAAATCGACCAGCGATCGGTTGATGTCGGGGGGCAGCACCTCAATGCCCATGGCGATGCAGTTGCCGATGTGCATCTGCACCTTGTCCTGGTCGCCGCTGTTGGAGGTCAGCAGCGCCGCCATGTACTCCACCGGGTAGTTGGCCTTCAGGTAGGCCGTCTGAAAGGTGACAAACCCGTAGGCGGTCGAGTGCGACTTGTTGAAGCAGTTGGCCGCCACCTGACCGTCGGCCAGCAAAAAGTTGTGGTCGCGGGCCACCCCAATGTCGTAGACGGGCTGCACACCCAGGGACCGACGGCTGATGATTTTGGCCATGGCTAACCTCGTTTCACCTCAATCTACTGAATCCGGCACGGCTGAATTTGACTAAACTATGGCCTCATCTCTAGAGGTGGCCTAGCGCAACGACTGATGTAACCGCAGTCAATTGGGTTTTGAACGCTTGAACGATTGAACGATTGAACGTTTTTAGAGAAATTGTCCTGACCAGACTGGCTACATCTACCTCCAAACTCAGGTTTTAGTTTACGGTCAATGTCTGATTCTAGAACCCCAGCGCAGCTATCTGTCATATCTGAGATGATGTCGGGGACTCAGCCCTAGCTGCGAAACAGGCGCGTGTAGAGGGCTTCGTGCTGCATGGTCGCCAGCGATGTGCCCCAGCTGCTGAGGCAGAGGTCGTCAAGGGCGGGGGTGGCCAGGGCGCGATCGCCCGCCGACTCTAGGCTGGGGTACAGCTCCAGCAGCATCTCCTGCCCCACGGTCTGCCCCAGGGGAATCAGCTTCACGGCGCTGGTGATCAGGTTCGCCGCCCAGCTGTGCAGGTAGCCCAGCACCGCCGCCGAGCCATCGATCTCCCACCGGGCGGCCACCAAAGCAAAGGCGACGGCGAAGTTACAGGGGTTGCCCGCCGCACTAAACCAGGGCTTGAGATCGGGGTGCAGATGCGTGCCAACCCGCACCAGGGCGCGCCCCATGGCCCAGCTCTGCTGGCGGGTTTCTTCGCCGTCGCGCAGGGCCGAGAGCTGGTGGTTGAGGGGGGCGATCGCCGCCGCCGTCGGCCTCTCCTCTGGGCTCCCCAGCCCCGCCTGCCCGGCGGCGGTGTGCACCAGGGCCACGGCGACAGCGTCAAGCAAAACCAGGCCGTGGGCCAGCTCCTGGGTAAGCCACTGCACCAGGCTGTCTGGGGTCGTCACGATCCCCTGTTCAACCAGAGTCTCCAGCCCTTCAGAATAGCTGTAGGCCCCGACGGGCAGCGCTGGACTGGTGAGCTGGAGCAGCCGCAGCAGGGCCTGGGTCTCAATTGTGGTCATGACCCTGGGAGTGACCAGAGATAGCGGCGCGATAGGCCCCGGCCTCGGGCTCAAAGGGCAGGGTAGCGGTAGTCAACTCTAAGCCCCCCAGCTGGGTCAGCAGGGCTTCGAGCACGGGGTCAGGCTCTAGCTTGAGGCAGTCTGGGGCCAGCTCTAACGAGACGTGGCGGTTGCCCAGGTGGTAGGCCGCCCGCAGCAGATCAAAACTGATGTGGGCCTTGACCACCACCACCGGCTCTGGTTTGGCCACAACCCGAATCACCCCAGAGCCGTTCTCTCCAGAATCGTCGCCGCCGAGCAGATCGCCCCCGCGCAGGACGGTGCCCCGGGGCAGATTTAGGTAGACGGGGGTGGCGTCATCGGCGGTGAACCGATGGCGCGATTTGGCGCGATCGCTGGCCGTCAGCGACAGGATAGCCATCACCGGGGCCGCCGCGTCGGGGGGCAGTATACGGTTAACAGTCAGCAAAGCAGATCAAAGAGAGGATAGAGAAGCCAGCAACTCAACCGTTTTACCATAGCAGGCGAATATGCCGTTCAATACAGTTCTATACGGAGGGATAAACCTGCTATAGATGTCATACGGTTTTGTCGCTCAGGCTGGTTCGCTCCCATCTTTTTCCCTGTCGCTACCCTCCCTCTATGTCCAACGTTGCCCTCGAAAGTGTGTTCATATTTCTGCTCATTGTGGCCAATGGGGTGTTTTCGGGGTCAGAAATTGCCCTGGTGTCAGCCCGCAAGGCTCGCCTAGAGCACCAGGCCCGGCGAGGCAACGTCAAAGCACGGCTGGCCCTCAAGCTGGCCAACCACCCCAACGACTTTCTCTCGACGGTGCAGATTGGTATCACCCTGATTGGCATTCTCAGCGGGGCCGTGGGGGGGGCCACGGTGGCCACCAGCCTGGGCCAGACCCTCAACCAGGTGCCCGCTCTGGCCCCCTACAGCGATGTGCTGGGCTTGGCCGTCGTGGTGGGGCTGATCACCTACCTATCGCTGGTGGTGGGCGAACTGGTGCCCAAGCGCATTGCCCTCAGCTATCCCGAAGCCATTGCCTGCCAGGTAGCTGGCCCCATGCGGGGACTGACGCGGCTGGCGACCCCCCTGGTGGTGCTGCTGGGCATGTCCACCAGTTTTCTGGTCAATCTCATGGGTCTAAAAGAGCGGCCCGAAGCCGCCATCACCGAAGAAGAACTGCGGCTGCTGATCGACCAGGGCACCGAGGCGGGCACCTTCGAGGTAGCCGAGCAGGAGATGATGGGCCGGGTTTTGCAGCTGGGCGATCGCCCCATTCGCTCCATCATGACCCCCCGCACCGACATTGAATGGCTGAATGTCGATGCCTCCTTTGCCGAACACAGCGAGCTGGTCATGCAGAGCGCCCACTCCCACTTTCCAGTCTGCGAAAACAGCATTGACGACTGCGTCGGGGTAGTGTCGCTCAAAGCCCTGCTGCCCAACTACCTCAGCCAAAACACCGAGCCGACCACGCTGCTCAGCCTGGTGCAGCCGCCTTTGTTTGTGGCCGAGAGCACCTACGTGCTCAAGGTGCTCGAGCTGTTTAAGACCTCGGGCACCCACTTTGCCATGGTGCTCGACGAGTACGGCGGCGTGGAGGGACTGGTCACCCTCAACGATGTGGTGGAGGCGATCGTGGGCGATCTGCCGTCGTTAGAAGATGCCGACGACCCGATGATGACCCAGCGGGACGATGGCTCCTGGCTGCTCGACGGGCTGCTGCCGGTAGACGACCTCAAGGAGCTGCTCAACCGCGAAGAACTGACCGAAGACGAAGACAACTACCACACTCTGGCGGGCTTTATCATTCGCCACATGGGCCGCATTCCCAACGCGGGGGACTTCTTTGAATGGGAGGGGCTGCGGTTTGAGGTGGTCGATATGGACGGTCGCCGGGTAGACAAGGTGCTGCTGGAGAATCTGCCGCTGCCATCGGAGTCGGCGTCCTCCCTGGGGGAGAACGAAGCCGGGGCGCGCTAGGCCGCGGGCGGTCTACCTACCTCCCCACCTCGACCTATCGGCCTTTGATAGCGTCTTCGTCCAGTTTCTTCTGCTCCCGCACCAGGGCCAGCTCAGAGGCCATTTCGCGATCTAAGAAGTAGTTGAGAAAGGTGCGAATCACGGCAATCACCGCCAGTTTGATCAAATCCTGGGTGGTGGGCTCTACGGTGGTCGATAAAATATCGGCTCCCAGCTGAAACTCTAGGGCCAGCGCCAGCCAGGTGCCAAACCGCAGGCGCACCTGGTTGAACGGAAACTCTTTTCCCCGGCGATGGCGATTGAGGCTAAAGGCCAGGCGAGCAGCCTTAAACAACCCCACTACCACGCACAGCACCGAGATGGCCTCCAGGCAAAAGGTGGCGACTAGGACAATATCTTCGAGCAGCGCCTCTAGGGGTTCAAGCCATGCCATAGCCGCCCTCACGCCTGGGTCGTCGCAGGTACCCGATCGTCTAGAAAGGCCAGGGGGTTGGCCATGGTCTCAGCGAAGCCGAGAATGCCCTGATCGCGGTGCTCGTACAGCACATTGCCCTGGTTATCAAACAAAAAGGTGCCGCCCCGCTGGGTGAGGTAGGCGGCGTTGGGCACGTAGGTGCTCCAGTGGCTCAGCACCTCGGTCATGTTGCGCAGGCGCAGGGTGGCCAGTTCGATCGGGCGCTGAAACCCGCTGCCCCCGAGGATGGCAAAGGCTTTGCCGGTCAAGGGCGGCAGCGGCCCGGCTTTGACCACCTCGTCGTCACCGATGAGCTGGGGAGCACGGCGATCGCCCCCATAGCCCCGCAGCACCTCCCGCAGGGTGCCTGGGCTGGCAATCCCCGCGCACATTAGCATCAGGTTGAGCCAGGCGGCCTGCCCGGACTTGAGTCCCGGTGGGTTGAGGGTCAGCCCCTGGTACAGCCCCAGCTCGCGGTGCAGGGCAGCGGTTTCGTCTACAAATAAGTGCTCAGTTGGAAAGCCCGTGTAGTCACAGAATTTTTGGCCGGAGGGGCGATCGCCAATGCCCACCGCCCGCACCGCGATGGCTCGCTGGCGCAGGGTCTCGGCCCCTCGCTGGAGCCACCAGGCGTATTCTAGACTGTCAAAGTCGCCCAGCTGCGGCCACACCAGCACCAGCACTTGAGCCGCCGTCTCGCAGCCCGCCAGCAGCGAGACCGTCTGCCCGTCGCTCACCCGAGGCCGCTGGGTCTGCTGCAAAATTTCGTAGGTGCCCATCAAAGAGTTCCAAAGCAAAGAGTTCCAAAGCGAGTTGCTCGAAGCTTATAGGGTGATGGTGGGCATTGCCCACCCTACGGGGCTACGGGGCAGGCAAGATGCCTATGCCCTCCCACCCCACAATGTCAGAAACTCCCAACCAGAACCTGGAGGGAGCCTTAAACCCGCTTCTCTACTCAAACCCCCTGGCCATCCAGGGAGCCGGATCGACGCAGATACCGTTGACGTACAGCCCCCAGTGCAGGTGCGGCCCGGTGGAGGCCCCGGTGCTGCCCACGGCCCCCACCACCTGGCCCGGCTGCACCATGGCCCCTTCACTGACATCAATGCGGCTGAGGTGAATCATGATGCTGAGCACCCCCTGCCCGTGGTCGATGCCAACGGTGTTGCCGTGCAGCTCAAACCCGTCAGAGACGCGCCCGACCAGGGCAATTCGCCCGGCTGCCGGAGCCGTCACCGGAGAGCCTGTAGCCGCCGCGTAGTCTAACCCCCGGTGGTAGTAGTCCTGGGCAAACACCCCGTTGTAGTAGCGGCGCACACCATACTGGGTCGAGGTGCGCCCCGTACTGGGCCGCTGCATGACTCCATTCCAGTAGCGCTCGGGGCTGACAATATCTTTAAAGGCCGCCACTCGGTCAAACTCGTGCTGGGTACCCAGGTTGCTCTGGCCGGGCGACAGGGTAATGCGCTGGGTGGGAAAGCTGCGGTTTTTAAGACCCACCGCCAGGTTGCGGGTTTCCCCCGTGCCGATCACCCGAATCACCATGCGGCCCGGCGGGTTGAGTGGGCTGGTGGGCACCAGCGCCCGAAACCGATTGCCGCTGATGGGGAAGGTGGGATACTCCAGGCTGTCGTCAACCGTCACCTTGGGCTGAGTTGAAGCCGGGGTGCGCGGTATGGCAATTACAGAGATGGTGTCGCCCAGCTCGGGGGCGGTGGGGTTGAGCACCACATCGTAGGCCTGGGCCGGGCGACTCACCAGCACCGCCACCGAGCCAGCGGCGGTGGCGGCCAGCAGCGATCGCCGGGTCAGCAAGGGAATCTCTCGGTTCGGCTCCATAGCTCCGTCCTCTGTCGATGGTTTCTATAGTAGACGCTGCTTTAGGAGGAAGGATGCCAAAAATTCAGAGCGATTTCCCAGGGCAGGCGGTTCGAACCATCCAGCTAAAGCTCGATTACTCTTGATTGGCCTTGGCATCTTTAACAGCCGCGTAAAACAAAACCCCCACCAGCGGCACGCAGAGACCGAGGATGACGGTGGTGGGTACCGTGCCCCAGTCGGGGCTACCGGAAGACAGCTCAAAGATGGAGCCCACAACGGCGATCGCCGCCACACAGGAACCAGCTAACAACAGGCCACTCTTGGGGGTCACAGGATTTCTCCAAAACGGCTAAACAGGCCAATTCCTGGCCCTAACGAGGCAGCATAGCACGGCCTTGAGGGGTTTAATGGCCCCTTAGCGGGCTGCTACGGGCTGTACGTCTTTGGCGTAAAAGCCGTTCTTTTGAAGCTCCTGGTTGAGGGCCAGGGCATTCTCAACACGATCGACAAACAGCACCCCAGCCAGGTGATCCATCTCGTGGAGAATGCAGCGGGCCAGCAGGTCGTTGGCCTGGAGTTTTTTGGGGCGGCCGTTCTCATCTTTATAGGAAACCTCTAGCGCCGCCGGGCGCACCACGTCCAGGTAGACACCGGGAATGCTGAGACAGCCCTCTTGCCCGGTGGCAATGTCTTTAGAGACCTTGACAATCTGGGGATTGATCAGCACCAGGGGCTGGTTGGCCGCGTTTTCGGGGTCAATATCGATCACCAAAAGCTGCTTGTTGACCGCCACCTGGGGAGCCGCCAGACCAATGCCATCAGCACTGTACATGGTTTGCAGCATTTCCTTCACCAGGGCGCGAACTTCATCGTCGACCTTGGCCACTCGCTTGGCGGGCTGGCGCAGCACGCGATCGCCCAGGGTGTGAATTTCCAGAGGCGGCTGCTTGAGCTTGGTTTTCTCGACTTGAATGGCGGCAGGCATAGGGATGGGTTCCAGGGGATCTAAGGTGATGTATAGCTACAGCCACCGAGGTTAGGAGCTCCAGAAAACGTTAAAACGTTGGAACGTTCACAGGGGCAATGTCTTAACCAGACTGGCCACAGCTATACCTATCCTAACAACACAGACTCACTTCGACATAGCGGTTAACCGTAGTCGGGTTAGTCTCCCTCGGGCAAAATGGGTTTAGCCTCAACGGTGACATCCACCGCCGTAATGTCAATGGTGCCTGCTTCGGCCACCCGCGAGAACCCATCCAGTTCGGTTTGCAGAGGAGTACCGCAGTTGAGGCAGCGGGTTTCGGCCCCCTTAATGCCGGTCAGGGGAGTAGAACAGACCGGGCATGGCCCCTGCACCAGGTTGCGCCGCAGCCAAAATCGCAGGCCAAAGAACCCCAGCACCGGGGCCGCTAGCAGCAGCACCACCAGCACCGCCAGCGATTTCACCAGCCAGCCCAGACCAACGGCCCCCAGCAGCCACACCACCGCAATCAGGGTGAGCCAGCAGCCCAGACCCGAGAAGTTAAGTTGAACTTGTTTAGAGCTATTGGGGTTCACAGGGGCATTCTCCGCACGGCACGGGCAGGGGGCTGAAACCCTCTGGGTCAGGCCCTAGCCTTAACTCTGTATTCTAGCGCCCAGGCTAGCTAGGCTACCGAATAGCTGGCCAGAGCTTGCTCCAGATGTCCGGCCAGAGCCGAGGTGCCGAAGGCGGCCAGGGCCTCCTGCCGTAGCCATGCGCCCTGACAGCGAGGGTCGCGGCCCCCCAGCATTTCAATACAGGCGGCGGCGACCGCAGCGGGGTCGCGGTGGGGCACCCGCCAGCCAAGTCGTCCGTCTTGCAGGGGGTCGGCGGAGCCATCTTGATCGCCGGAGAGCACCGGTATGCCGCAGGCCATGGCCTCCAGGTAGACAATGCCAAAGCCCTCCTGGGAGGGCATGACGTAGGCATCGGCCAGGCGATAGTGGGCGACCAGAGCCTCGGTGGGTACAAACCCGGCAAACACAACGCGATCGCTCACCCCCAGCGCCTCAGCCAGCGCCGCCAGGCGGGGCTGGTCATCGCCTCGGCCAATCACCAGATACTTCACCGTGGGCACGGCGGCGGCGATGGTGGGCAGGGCTCGAATCGTCACGTCCACGCCCTTGTAGATATCCCCCGACCAGAGGCGGGCCACGGTCATCAGCACTCGGCAGTCGGTCAGACCGTAGGTGGCAACCAGGGCCGGATCGGCGGGGCCAGGGTTAAAGCGATCGCCATCGACCGCGCAGGGAACCATGAACGTCCTAGCCGGGTCTAATCCATTGGCCGTGCAGGCGCGATCGCGGCTGTAGCGGCTGTTGGCCCAAATCCAGTTGGCCTGGCGCAGCGCCCGCTGCTCACGCTCAGGCAGCGGTTCCCACACCTCCTTGCCGTAGATCATCACGGTATAGGGCAGCCTGAGCCAGCGGCAGAGGGTTGAGACCAAAGGCAGCAGCAGCACATGGCCGCAGACCACCTGGCGCGGTCGGTGGAGAATCAGATGCCGCATCAGTGCCGCCACCAGCCTGGCCCGCCCTAGCGCTGGCGACGCCGACGCCAGGTAGTGAAATCGTAGGGGGAAGCAATCGTAGGGATTCGGGCAGTCCGACCCATCCCGCAGTAAAAAAATATCCGCAGGGACAGGGTGAGGCTGCTCTAGGTAGGCCGCCAAAATATCTTTGACATAGGACTGAATGCCCCCCTCCCAGGCAAAAATTTCCAGGAAAACAAAGACCAGTGGCCCTTGGATCCCTGGGGCAGAACCTGAGGAAAGTTCAGCAGACCTGTGCCCAGCAGGCGCATGGACAGCAGCTAGGTGAGTAGTTGAATCCATGAAAAAGCCAGCACCACAATCGCCAAGTGCTCTCTAGGCTACCCAAAACAGAGCGCTAGGCTCACCAAGGACTCTCTTCGCTGGGGCTGGCCAGAGTTTAGTAGGTGGGGAAAGTGCCGTACTTGACGATGGACAGGCAGTTGCGCCCATCCTTAGCGCGGTAGTAGGTGACTTTATCGGCCAGACGGCGCAGCAAAAACCAGCCGTAGCCGCTCTCGAGCAGCTCGCCGGGTTCGGGTTCGGGCAGTAGCTCTGGGTTAAAGGGGCCGCCGTGATCCCATATGCGAATCTCAACACAGTCGGCGGCCAGGGAAAGGTCAATGTCGATGTCGGTGTCGGCGGGCAGGTGGGCGTGGGCGTGGCGTACCGCGTTGGTAAAGCCTTCGGTGAGGGCTAGAGCGAGGCGATCGCAGTGGTTGCTCACCCAGGCCGACTCCCCCTCCAGGGAGCGGCAGGTATCGCGAAACCAGCGCTGCACCTGAGCTACGACATCCAGCTTGCTAGCCACCTGCAAGTGTTCCTGCCTGGGTTCTTGTGTGGTGCCCACCCCTGCCATAGCCTGCTCCTGTATCAACGCCTACCGAGCCCCTAAATGTAGCTTAGCGAAAGAGTACGCCCCCAGCAAAAAGACCTGCGCAAAACGATACAGTTCTACGCAGGTCTGGAACGATAATTAGAATTAGCCGCTTAGAACAGGCCCAGGGTCAGCGACTCTTGAATGGGGAAGGTCGCCCCAATCCCTAGCCAAAGAGTCACAGCCGTGCCAAACAGAAACACAGTGGTGGCCAGGGGACGGCGGAAGGGATTTTGAAACTTGTTGATGCTCTCAATGAAGGGCACCAGCATCAGCCCCAAGGGAATCGCGGTCATCGCGCCAATACCCAGCAGCTTGCTCGGCACAATCCGCAGAATCTGGAATGTGGGGTACAGGTACCACTCCGGCAGAATTTCGAGCGGAGTAGCAAAGGGGTCAGCGGGTTCACCCACCAGAGCAGGATCTAGCACCGCTAGACCCACACAGCAGGCGATGGTGCCCAAAATCACCACGGGAAAAATGTAGAGCAGGTCGTTGGGCCAGGCCGGTTCGCCGTAGTAGTTGTGGCCCATGCCCTGCTTGAGCAGGTCTCTTAACTTAGGATCGCTCAGATCCGGCTTTTTAATGGTCGCCATCGAAAAAACTTCTCCTGTTACAGCCAGTTGGGCCAGGCCCAAAGTCTAAACTATTCAGCCAGGGCAATCGGTATAGCCGAAACCAAACGTCATGCCTTAAACACCCGTCCAGGAGCCCGCCTCAGCAACGGCTCCACGCATTGCTCAAACCCTAGAGAGGGCCAGAGATTCCCTGCTTGCGAATCATCAGAAAGTGCAGCAGCATGAACACCGCGATCGCCCAGGGCAGAACGAAGGTGTGCAGGCTGTAGAAGCGGGTCAGGGTAGCTTGGCCAACGGCCTCGCCACCGCGCATCAACTCAACTACGGTCGTGCCCACAACGGGAATGGCACCGGGCACTCCAGACACAATCTTCACCGCCCAGTAGCCCACCTGATCCCAGGGAAGGGAGTAACCGGTAACGCCAAAGGTCACGGTAATGACGGCCAATACCACGCCGGTCACCCAGGTCAGCTCGCGGGGCTTCTTAAAGCCGCCCGTGAGGTACACCCGAAACACGTGGAGAATCATCATCAGCACCATCATGCTGGCGGACCAGCGGTGGATAGAGCGAATCAGCCAGCCGAAGTTGACGTCGGTCATCAGGTACTGCACAGAACTGAATGCTTCAGTGACCGTGGGTTTGTAGTAAAAGGTCATCGCAAACCCAGTGGCAAACTGGATCAAGAAGCAGGTCAGGGTAATGCCGCCCAGGCAATAGAAGATATTGACGTGGGGCGGCACGTACTTGCTAGAGATGTCGTCGGCCAGGGCCTGAATCTCCAGCCGCTCGTTAAACCATTGGAAGGCCTTAGAGTCAGTAACTTGCTTAGTAAACATGAAGCGGGTAACTCTACATATCAATAATTGCCGTCAATGAAAAATGTAACATAGCCGTAATGGCAACGCTAAATTCTCTACCCTAAATTCTAAGCCCTGGGACGCCTCCTGCCATCACTAAGAACTGGCAATCGGGGCCAAAGGCCGACCCCAGGCTCTAGGCCAGTCGCCGGAGATATATTAGACTCCTGCTATCGTTCTGTAATATTTCGTTACCATGTCCTGCGGTGAGCGGGTTTCAGGCAGAACTTGCTGCCGTCGGGTGCCTGACGAACCGGGCGAGGCCGGGCCGCTTCTGCCGATGGGCGCAGTCACGCAATCGGTAAAAAAATAATCAGAATAAACTAATGTGAAGCGCTGACCGTACGGCTGAGGATATCGTCGATCCTTAACCCAGGCCCTCTGTGGGCCAGAAACGCTGGTCACCCCCCGACTGTCTACCCCTCACACCGCCTGCCGCTGCCTGCGTTTATGATCAAACCCCTGTTGCGTCTTTCTATTTTCAGTCTTTGCCTGATTGGGCTAGCGGTTGGCGGACTGTCAGCAGGCCCCGCCCTAGCCCTTACCGGAGAGCAAAACCTGGTGGCAGAGGTGTGGCGCATTGTGAATCGAGCCTACGTAGACGAGACCTTTAACCACCAAAACTGGTGGTTTACCCGTCAGCGCGCCCTCGATCGCCCCCTGGCCAGTCGAGATGACACCTACCAGGCCATTCAGGATATGCTGGCCGGGCTAGAGGACCCCTACACGCGGCTGCTGCCCCCTGAACAGTACCGCAGTTTGCAAACCAGCACCGCCGGGGCGCTGACCGGAGTCGGGCTGCAAATTTCTAAGGACGAACACCCCGGCTGGCTGCGGGTGATTGCCCCGATTGAAGGGTCTCCGGCGGAGCAGGCGGGCATTCAACCCCAGGATGTGGTGCTTGAAATCGACGGGGTGGCCACCACAGAGCTAACCCTAGATGAAGCCGCGGCTCGGATGCGGGGCCAGCGCGGCACCACCGTTACCCTGCAACTGCGCCGCCCCGACGAGACCAACCCTCGCCAGGTCTCACTGACCCGCGATGTGATTACCCTCAACCCGGTGGTAGCGGCGCTCAAAACCACCCCTGCTGGGCAGCGGGTGGGCTACCTGCGGCTGAGCCAGTTCAACGGCAATGCCTCTGAGAAAGTGGCCAGTGCGATTCGAACCCTGGCCGACCAGGGGGCGGAGGGTTACCTGCTCGATCTGCGCAACAACCCCGGTGGCCTGCTACAGGCTGGCATCGAAATCGCGCGGCTGTGGCTGCCCCAGGGCACCATCGTCTACACGGTCAACCGCCAGGGCATTTTGGATAGCTTTGAGGCCTTTGGTCAGGCGATTACCGACGCTCCCCTGGTGGTGCTGGTCAACGAGGGCACCGCCAGCGCCAGCGAAATTTTGGCCGGGGCGCTGCAGGACAATGGCCGAGCCACCCTGGTGGGCAGCACCACCTTCGGCAAGGGGCTGATTCAGTCGCTGTTTGACCTGTCAGACGGGGCAGGGCTGGCGGTGACCGTGGCCAAGTACGAGACCCCGGCCCACCACGACATCAATAAATTAGGCATCAAACCCGATCGCATCGTCGCCAGCGTGCCCCTCAGCCGTGACACCGTGGCCACCGATGCCGACCCCCAGTACCAAGCGGCGTTGGAGATGCTGAGTCAGGCGACGGTGCTGGCCAGTGCCTCTTGAACCCTGGCCCCAGGCGGGGCCGCCCAAGGCCAGTCGCTCGTACCACGACCCGCTGCATGGGGCGATTACGCTGCACGCCAGCGACCCCGACGAGGCGCTGCTGACCCAGCTGATCGATACGCCCGCGTTCCAGCGGCTGCGGCGAATTCGCCAGCTCGGCCCGGCCAGCCTCACCTTTCACGGGGCGGAAAGCTCGCGCTTTACCCATTCGCTGGGGGTAATGGCGATCGCTCGCCGCGCCTTTGACCAGATTCAGCGGCGCTACCCGGAGCTGGCCCCCCACCGGGCCACGGTGCTGGTGGCGGCCCTGCTCCACGACATTGGCCACGGCCCCTTTAGCCACACTGCCGAAGAGGTGTTTGGCCTGGAGCACGAGCACTGGACTCGGCGCATGGTGCGCGAGCTGCCGGAGATTCACGACGCCCTGGAGACGCACTCGGCGGGGCTGGCGGCGGCGGTGGATCAGGTCTACACCCACGCGCACCCAATTGCGCTGGTGTGGCAGCTAGTCTCTAGCCAGCTCGACTGCGATCGCCTCGACTACCTGCTGCGCGACAGCTACTTCACCGGGGCTAGCTACGGCCAGCTCGACCTCGATCGCATTCTCATGGCCCTGCGGTTTGAGCCCGCCAGCGGTCGCCTGGTGGTGGCCCACAAGGGTTTGTCTGCGATCGAGCACTACCTGGTGGTGCGCCACTTTATGTATGTGCAGGTGTACAACCATCCCAAAAACATCTCCGTCACCTGGCTGCTAGAACGGGCCTTTGAGCGGGCTAGAGCCGATTTGCTGATTGGCAAGCTAGAGGCCGATCCCACGGTAACCGCCTGGCTGCTCACCCCCGATCGCCCCCTTTCCCTGGAGACCTACCTGGCAGGCGACGACATTGTGTTTACCTACCATCTCCAGCGGTGGCGACACAGCCCCGACCTGCTGCTGGCCGACCTGTGCCGCCGCTACCTCGATCGCGACCTGCTCAAAACCCTGGAAGTGACCCGGCTGTCGGTAGATCAGCAGCAGGATCTCCTCAACAGCGTCCGCACCCACCTAGAGCAGCAGGGCTACAGCGGCGAACAGTACAGCGGCCTGCGCCGCACCTGGAGCCGGGGCTACACTACCTACAACGCAGGCATTTCTCTCCACAGCGACAACGCCTTTGTCGATATCAAAGATCTCTCGCCCCTGGTACAGACCCTCAGCCAGCCCTTTGAGCGCACCTGGCTGCTCTACCCGCGAGAAATTCACCCCTGGCTGCGGCAAATCTGGGCCTCCTATAGCGCCGCCGCCCCTGAGGCGGAATAGGGCACAGTATAAAGAGTGAAGCTAGAAGAACGAAAAACCAAGGCTATTCGGTGGGGTTCATTCTGGGGTTTCGGGTTCTGGGTACATCCCACTCATAGGAATTTGCCATTTTGATGGCTAGCTGGCCTGTCATTCCCGGGTAGACGGAATCTACGTTGGACGGCTACTCCCAGATAGATTCCCACTTTCGTGGGAATGACGTAGACACTTGCAAAAGTGGGATGCACCCTGGGTTCTCCCAATCCAGGCATGACAATCCAAATTGATCCATGAAGTCAAGACAGCCATCTTGCCTGTGCGATCGCTTTGCTCGCCCTACAGATTTTCACGATCTACGCAGGGTACACGGCAGATAAAACCTAGACCACGACAGCCCCGAAAACCACTCTTCACTCTTCACTCTTCGTCGGCACCGATTCAACCAGCGCTAACAGCGTCAAGCTCAGGGGCCACAAAAAATACTGCAAAAACAGCACCGAGTTAAAGTAGAGAAACACCATCATCACTAGGGCAGAGCAGGCCAAAATGGTGACTTTTTCCGTCACAAAACTTAGGTAGACCAGCCCCATCAGCAGCAGCATGGGCAGCTTGGCTTTCAAACCCACCCACCAGGGCAAACTCTGCGCAAGTATAACATCCAGGGAAGGAGCCCCTTCAATATGGGAACTGCCTGCCCGAGTCGCAGAAAAAAGCATGGATTTGACGAAGCCCTCCCCATCCCAGACCAAAAAAGGCAGCGATGTTAGAACCGGGATGCTCAAAATCGTCAACAGGCCCATTCCCGCCACTTGAATTCGCTTGGATTCGACCGCAGACTGCCAGAGATAGATGAGGTAAAGCGGCAGCAAAAAGATGGCAATCTGCTTAATTCCCAAAGATAGACTAAAGGCAAGCAGTGCCCATCGAGTGCGGTCTTTGAGCAGCCGCAGCGAGAGCAGCAGAAAAAAGACAGCCGCAAACTCAAGGTGATGAACCCGCGCGACATAAACACTCCAGCGTCCTGTTAAAAGAATACCGGCAGCCACCGAGCCAAAGAGCCACAGTCCCCGCAGGCAAAAAGCTCTCAGCACCAAAGCCACTATTCCCGTATGAAATAAAAACGACAGGGGACGCCATAGATAAAGCCAGTTTAAAAAATCCGAAAAGCCCAGTTTTTGCACCAGAGCCGAAACGAGATAGGCCAGCGGAAAGTAAGTTGCGTACTTGTCGTTAGAGCGCATATCGCTAGCTAAAACCCTGGAGTAGGGGTTTTCTCCGACAACAATTCGTTTGCCTTCTAGCCAGATGTAGTAGATGTCTTGATCCATCAAGTTGGCGGCAGGCGTAAACCAAAAGCTAATGTGCAGAAGCAGCCCCGCCGTGACAAAAAGCAGGAGAGCCAGCCCGTATTGTCTATTCCATCGGCGTAACTTTGGCATGGCCAATCCTTATGCGCGTTGCTGATTGCTTGCCAGCGCTGGCAAAGTTGGTGCAGGCGGCCCTACTCTGGCGGCGTGCCCGGGTAATTTTTGCCTCCACTATGAACTAGCGGGTGACCGAGCGGTCTGCGCCCGGGTTCCCTCAGGCCAGGAAACCCTGACAAAAGGAGCCAGTGGCACGGCCTGCTGCTCCGACGGAGGAATCACCCCAGGGTCAATCGCCCTCTGCACCGCTGCCAAACCGGCGATCGCCGCCCAGGCTGGTGGGCTAAACCATCCAGCGCCCTGGCCACCGACTTGGGAGCATAAATACTACCAGGCATTTCTCTATATATAGGGGATGTTGATTTCTATCTTTCTCAAAAATCGCTAGATGTAGGGCGATAAGATCCGCTACCCTAAGGGTCAGCTTGGCGGCCCCGATCACCAGCGATCTAGCCACCAGGGCGGTCAAAACGGTAAAATTGTACTAACGAGCTGCTGCGCTATGTCCTTTGTTGGTCTCCACATCCACAGTGCCTACAGCCTGCTCGACGGGGCCAGCCAGCTGCCGCAGCTAGTGGAGCGGGCCAAACAACTGGAGATGCCTGCGATCGCCCTCACCGACCACGGGGTGATGTACGGCGCGATCGAGCTGATTAAGGTCTGCAAAGGGGCGGGCATCAAGCCGATCATCGGCAACGAGATGTACCTGATCAACGGCGACATTGCGCAGCAGCAGCGCCGCCCCCGCTACCACCAGGTGGTGCTGGCCAAAAACACCCAGGGCTACAAAAACCTGGTCAAGCTCACCACTATCTCCCACCTCCAGGGCGTCCAGGGCAAGGGCATTTTCTCCCGCCCCTGCATCAATAAGGATCTGCTGGAGCAGTACCACGAGGGGCTGATCGTCACCAGCGCCTGCCTGGGCGGCGAGGTGCCCCAGGCGATTCTGCAGAAGCGGCCCGACGTGGCCCGCAAGGTGGCCCAGTGGTACAAAGACCTGTTTGGCGAAGATTACTACCTCGAAATTCAAGACCACGGCTCCCCCGAAGACCGGGTGGTGAACGTGGAGCTGCTCAAGATCGCCCGGGAGCTGGACATCAAAGTCATCTGCACCAACGACTCCCACTACATCTCCTGCAACGATGTGGAGGCCCACGACGCCCTGCTCTGCATCCAGACCGGCAAGCTGCTGACCGAAGACAAGCGCCTGCGCTACAGCGGCACCGAGTATGTCAAATCCGCCGACGAGATGCGGCGGTTGTTTCGCGACCACATCCCTGAAGATGTGATCGAGGAGGCGATCGCCAACACCCTGGAGGTGGCCGACAAAGTCGAAGAGTACACCGGCATCCTGGGCCAGCCCCGCATTCCCGATTTCCCGATTCCAGAAGGGTTTGACGGCGCGCCCGAGTATATGGCCCACGTGGCGCGGGAAGGGCTGGTAGCGCGGATGAAGGTGGCCAGCTATGGCGAGATTGAGGCGGAGTACCGCGATCGCCTCGAGTACGAAATCGAGATGATGATCCAGATGGGGTTCCCCACCTACTTCCTGGTGGTGTGGGACTACATCCGCTTCGCCCGCGACAACAACATCCCCGTCGGCCCCGGTCGCGGCTCGGCGGCGGGGTCGCTGGTGGCCTACGCCATGGGCATCACCAACATCGACCCCATCCACCACGGCCTGCTGTTCGAGCGCTTCCTCAACCCCGAGCGCAAGTCGATGCCCGATATTGACACCGACTTCTGCATCGATCGCCGGGAAGAAGTGATCCAGTACGTCACCCGCCGCTACGGCGAGGAGCGCGTCGCCCAGATCATCACCTTCAACCGCATGACCTCCAAGGCGGTGCTCAAAGACGTGGCCCGGGTGCTGGATATTCCCTACGCCGAGTCCGACCGGATGGCGAAGCTGATCCCCGTGGCCCGGGGCAAGCCCACCAAGCTCAAGGTGATGATCTCCGACGACACCCCCGCCCCCGAGTTCAAAGAAAAGTACGACAACGATCCCCAGACCCAGCGGTGGATCGATATGGCCCTGCGGATCGAGGGCACCAACAAAACCTTCGGCATGCACGCCGCCGGGGTGGTGATCTCCAAAGACCCCCTCGACGAAATTGTGCCCCTCCAGCGCAACAACGACGGCCAGGTGATCACCCAGTACTACATGGAGGACGTCGAAGCCCTGGGCCTCTTAAAGATGGACTTTTTGGGTCTGCGCAACCTGACCATGATCCAAAAAACCCTGGAGCTGATCGAGGCCAACCACGGCACCAAAATCGACCCCGACGACCTGCCCATGGACGACCCCGCCACCTTCAAACTGCTGGAGAAGGGCGACCTGGGCGGCGTCTTCCAGCTAGAGTCCTCCGGCATGCGCCAGATCGTCCGCGACCTCAAGCCCTCCGGCCTCGAAGACATTTCCTCTGTGCTGGCCCTCTACCGCCCCGGCCCCCTGGATGCGGGGCTGATCCCCAAATTCATCAACCGCAAGCACGGGCGCGAAAAAATCGACTTCGCCGACGAAATCCTCAAACCCATCCTCAGCGAAACCTACGGCATCATGGTCTACCAGGAGCAGATCATGAAAATCGCCCAGGACATGGGCGGCTACTCCCTCGGCCAGGCCGACCTGCTGCGGCGGGCGATGGGTAAAAAGAAAATGTCTGAAATGCTCAAGCACCAGGAGAACTTCGTCGGCGGGGCAATGCAGAAGGGCGTCGCCAAAAAGGTAGCCGAAGAACTCTGGGACCAGATGGTCAAGTTCGCCGAATACTGCCTCAGCGCCGACACCGAACTGCTGACGCTGGAATATGGCCCCCTCACCATCGGTGAAATCGTCGCTAAACGCATCCCCTGCCATGTCTTCAGCGTGGATGACCACGGCTATGTCTACACCCAGCCCGTGGCCCAGTGGCACGATCGCGGCCAGCAGGAGGTGTTTGAATACCACCTCGACGACGGCACCACGATCCGCGCCACCGCCGACCACCAGTTTATGACTGAGACCGGGGAGATGCGGGCGATCGACGAAATCTTCCAGCGTGGGCTAGAGTTGAAGCAGGTCGAGGCCCTCTGGCCACAGGTGCTGCGGTGCGCGTGATGCGTAGCTTAAGAACAGCCAACGCCCACTGCCAAGTCGCGTTTAGATCACCTATGCTTGAATCAAGATAGGGACAATTTTCCTGCTTAAGCTATGAGCGTTACCATTCCCGATGACATCGTTCAGTCAGCCCAGATGACTGAGGCCGAGCTAAAGGTAGAAATTGCTGTCATGTTGTATAAACAGCAAAAGATTAGCAGTGGCAAAGCTCGCGCTTGGACTGGATTAAGCGTAATTGAGTTTCAGCATGAGCTGGCGAAGCGTGGGTTGTTTATCAACTACGATGTAGAGGATTTAGAAGCTGACATTAAAACTCTGAAATCGCTAGATTTACTGTGATTGTTGTTAGTGATACTTCGCCAATCACCAATCTTGCCTCTATTGGTCAGTTAGGCTTGCTACACTATCTTTACGGTAGCATTGTCATCCCTGAAGCGGTTTATAACGAGATGGTAGCCGCAGGAAAGCTAGTGCCGGGAGCGATTGAAGTACAAACTCTACCCTGGATTCAAGTTCAAAACATTGGCAATGTTCAAAAAGTTGCTGACCTGCAAGCCAGCCAAAATAATATTGATCTGGGCGAGGCAGCGGCGATTGCTCTAGCACTCGAACTCAATGCAGAATTGCTTTTGATGGATGAACGCCGGGGCAGAACACTAGCTCAAAACTGTGGGCTCAATGTGACTGGGCTGCTCGGCGTTTTGTTGCAGGCTAAACGCAAGGGTTTAATTCCTCTGATCAAACCCATAATAGATGAACTAATAGATAAAGCTGATTTTCGACTCAGCAAGCATCTGTATATGACAGTTTTGGAAGCTGCGGGCGAGTTGGAGTAGAAGTCAGTCATAAATCTAAAGATGGAGGAAGTCAAGCAATGGATAAGCTGATCGAATACCCTCAGATTATCAAGAAGATTTTGATTGGCCATGCGGAGATTTGCGATCGCCACTCTGCCTCTAAGAAGGAGGCTTAAGCTATGACTCAAGCTATCTCACAATTATCCCTAACGCGACTTAAGCAATATTTGGCAGAATATCGGCCTCAGCTTGAGAAGGCGATCGCAGCCATTCAAACCCTCGAAACTCCCGACGCCGACGAAGAATCCTTCAGCCAAGCCCTGGCCGACCTCCATGTGTGTGCCACTGTCTTAGAATCGTATTCTGAAGGAATGGTGGATGCGATCGATCAGTTCACCGAAGAGATGCCTGATTAGGAATACAGATCTGTCTCACGACTGCTGGACACCCGCTAGAACTGTACGGTTGACGGGGAGCGTCTGTACCACTATTCTCTTACTTTAAGCCGTTCTCCCGAGCGGTGACCATACAGAACTCGAAGACCTTGGCGCTGCCTGCCGGTGTTTGCGGCACCAACAGACAGCTGACCCCGCAAATCTCTCGGGCAGATTGCGAGGCTAGGCAGATCGTACCCTAGCCACCCCAATTTGCACCTCAGCGGGTGGCTGGGGTTTTCGCGTTCTGTTTTCTTCAACCACAAAGGAAAACAGAACCCATGTTTGAATATCTCGAACCCGATGCCTCTGGGGCATCTAGCTTGCCGCCGTCGGCATCGAGCCGACCCCAGCCCCACCCCGAGCGCCTGCGCCACCTGCTCTACGGCAGCCGCATAGGTATAGACCGCACCATCAAGATCCTTCACGCCTACGGCTACGCCGACCCCAACGACTGGAGCGCCCCCATTCCTACCGACCAACCCGGCCAGTGGATGGCGATTTTGACTAAAACCCTACTGGTGGAATAGAGCACAGACCCCGTCGGCCCAGCTAGGGGCTAGCTGAGCCGACGGGGCGGCAGTTGATTTCAGCGGCTCTCTAGAGAATGGCACCAGAGCCAACACCCTCTTAGATCCGAGCGGGGGGGGCCTGCCCGCCCCAAACTGCGCCTGAGTAAAGCAATTGAGGGAACGGGGCTCGCATCAGAGCCCCGTAGACTATCCGCCAATTTGCGACATGGTGCGCTGGTAGGTGCCCGTAGTGCCCGACTGGCGCATTTTGTAGTTGATCTCGGGTTTATCGGCCAGCAGAGCGGCCACCTGACGCTTGAGTTCGGCAGTAGCAACACCCTGGCGCAGGGGAGTTTTGAGGTCGATCTGCCCGGTTTCGTTGAGCAGGCAGGGGCGCAGCCAGCCGTCGGCAGACAGGCGCATGCGGTTGCAGCGATCGCAGAAGCACTCCGACATCTGGCTAATAAACCCCACCGTGCCCTTTGCCCCCGGAATCTGGAACACATCCGCCGGGCCGTTGCCCCGCACCGCGCCCTCGCTCAGGCCCCAGCGCTGGCGAATGCGATCGCGCAGCATTGCCGAATCCACCCAGCCCTTCTCCGCAAACAGACTGTCGTTGCCAATGGGCATAAATTCGATAAACCGCACGTGCCACTGGCGATCGAGGGTGAGTGCCGCCAGCTCCAGCACCTCGTGGTCGTTGACGCCGGGAATCACCACCACGTTGAGCTTCAGCGGCGAAAAGCCCACCCGGTGAGCCGCCTGAATTCCCTCCCACACCTGGGGCCAGCGCGACCTGCCCCGCCCGCCCACGATCTGATCAAAAATCACCGGGTCTAACGAATCGAGGCTGATATTGATGCGCCGCAGCCCGGCATCCCAGAGATGCTGCGCCAGGCCGCTGAGCAAAAAGGCGTTGGTGGTCAAAGCTAGATCTCGGGTGCCCGGCAGTTCAGCAATGTCGCGCACAATATCGACTATCCCCGGCCTGACCAGCGGTTCACCCCCCGTCAGCCGAAAGTTTGAGAATCCCAGGGGCATAAACACCTCCTGCAACAGCTGCCGCAGTTCGGCGCGGGTCAACCATTCCCCCTGGGGCAGGTACTGCAAATCAATCCCCTCCGGCATGCAGTACTGACACTGAAAATTGCAGCGATCGACCAGGCTGATGCGGAGGTAGTCAATGGTGGGCATAGGGGGCACAAACCAGAGGGAACGTTTCTCCGATTATGGCACCCGGATTAAAACCCACGGGTTGGTTAACTTTACCTGGCGGTATCTATTGGCGGTATCTATGCCTTCTAGGTTAGGGTTTGCCCATCCAATATCTCAAGGAGCAAGCTATGACTCGATCGCGGCTTAGAGCCATGCCCCCCAGCGCAGGAGTTGGCGCAATCGTTGGCGCAGTGTTGGGCGCAACCCTGGGCGCTTTAATTTGCCTGGCCCTGGTGCGAGGGCTGAATCGCCCCGCCTACGTCGAGCTGTCCGGCCTGGTGATGGTAGACAGCGCCAGCTACCCCGACAGCCGCATGAACAATCGCCTTGTTTTGGTAGAGTCGCAGATCGAAGAGTCGGTCTACATCACGTCTAGGGCGATCGATATCAACGACCTGTTCGGGCTAGCGGGCAACTCTGTTCGGCTGCGGGGAGAGTTTAGACGGCTTAACCTCACCACAGGGGAATCAATTTTAGAAATGGAGATTAAGGATGCCTTAAAAACCAGCACACCTGGGTAGGTTCACGTTTTTGAGGGCTTGGGCTAACGTTTAGACAGACCATGCCTGTTCATGCTGTTAACCAATTCAACGCTATGGTAACCGCTCTATCATCCCCCAATACGATCGCCGACTGGCTCGGTGATGAAGCTGAATCGCTCCTGCAGTACAAAGCCAAAGTCTCAAAATCAACGCTGCACCTGCCGGGGCCAGACTGGGTCGATAGAATTTTCGCCCAGAGCGATCGCAATCCCCAGGTGCTCCGCAGCCTGCAGCAGCTCTACGGCAGCGGCCGCCTGGCCAATACCGGCTACCTCTCCATTCTGCCGGTGGACCAGGGCATTGAGCACTCCGCCGGGGCCTCCTTTGCGCCCAACCCCATGTACTTTGACCCGCAGAATATCGTCGAGCTGGCGATCGCCGGGGGCTGCAACGCCGTCGCCACCACTCTGGGCGTGTTGGGCAGCGTGTCGCGCCGCTACGCCCACAAAATTCCCTTTATCGTCAAGCTCAACCACAACGAGCTGCTGACGGCCCCCAACCGCTTTGACCAGATCATGTTTGCCGATGTCGAGCAGGCCTGGAACCTGGGCGCGGTGGCCGTGGGGGCCACCATCTACTTCGGCTCCGAGGAGTCAACCCGCCAGATCCAGGAGGTCAGTGCCGCCTTCCAGCGCGCCCACGAGCTGGGTATGGCCACCATTCTCTGGTGCTACCTGCGCAGCAGCGACTTCAAGCAAGACCAGGACTACCACACCGCCGCCGACCTCACCGGCCAGGCCAACCACCTGGGCGTCACCATCGAGGCCGACATCATCAAGCAAAAGCTGCCCACCAACAACAACGGCTATGGCGCGGTCGCCAAGGCGATCGGCGGCACCTACGGCAAAACCCACAAGCTCATCTACAGCGACCTCACCACCGACCACCCCATCGATCTCACCCGTTACCAGGTGCTCAACTGCTACGCGGGCCGCATGGGGCTGATCAACTCCGGCGGCGGCTCCGGCGACAGCGACTTTGCCGAGGCCGTGCGCACCGCCGTGATCAACAAGCGGGCCGGGGGCATGGGGCTAATTTCGGGCCGCAAGACCTTCCAGCGCGACTTCAAAGAAGGGGTGAAACTGTTCCACCTGATTCAGGACGTATACTTGTCCGACGCGGTTACTATCGCTTAATCCATAAACGCTACCTCTGTCAGTCAGCAGAGGTAGTTGGATTAGCCCGCACCGCGCGAAACATACCAAAGCGGCACAGACCAGCGCCAAAGGCCAGCCGCATCAGCAGCAGGGTAGGCACTTCCCGCACCGATTTGACAAACCCTGGCAGACCAAATTTCACCAGTCCCGCCGGACGAAGGATGCCCTGCCAGATCGAGGCCAGCCAGGAGGGCAGGGTTTCCCGCGTCCAGTCGGCGGTGGTTACGGTTCCGGCCACCAGACCAGTGGCCGCCAGCTGCTCGGCAAACCCTTCGATGCTGGCGAAGGCCGGGTGCGACCACTGGTCGAGCAGCTGGCGCATCACCGGCTTTTCCCAACCCTTGAGGGGAACTTTGCGGTCATCTCGCTGGTTCCAGTCGGCCACTACCAGCACCCCGCCCGGCTTTAGCACCCGCAGCAGTTCGCGGGCAAACACCGCCTTGTCGGGCATATGGGGGCCAGCCTCCACCGACCAGACCACATCAAAGCTGGCGTCGGGAAACGACAGCGCCATGGCGTCATCGACCTGGAAACGGGCCGTCACCCCGGCGGGGGTGAGCTGCTGCGCCCGCTTGACCTGGTTGGGGCTAATAGTGACGCCGGTAACCTCAAAGCCGTAGTCGCGGGCGAGAATGCGGCTGCTGCCGCCAATACCACAGCCCACATCGAGTACCGCTGTGCCCGTAGGCAGCTGGTCTAGGCCCCCCCAGCGCACCATTTCGTGCACAAAATCAGCCTTGGCCTGCAAAAAGTTTTTGCGGCGGGGCGGCGGCCCGTAGTGGCCCAGGTGAATGTGCTCGCCCCAGTAAAATTCCAGAATGCCGTCTTCGGTCCACTGATCGTAGGAATTGGCCACGGAGCTAGAGGACTCGTAGCGTCGGGGAGTGAGCAGGTAGAACGCCGCGCCCCCCGCCAAAAGAGCCAGCAACAGGCCAAGACCAGATATTAGATTCATTGAAGCAATCAGCCGCTACGTTAAGGTTTGTATCGCAATTGTCTCTGTATTGTGACAAGATCGGGCCTCGGGAGCAATGGTACAAAGCGGTTTGGATTGCTGAAACCCGGCATTGCTGGATCGGAGCATAGGTTGGGTAGGGGCAAACGACCTGCTCCTGCTGGAGAGGTTGCCGTCTTCGTTCATGCCTGGATCTAGCAGGATCTGGCAGCGCTCAGAGTCGCCGGCCCTGGGGCTACTGGTAAACCAGGTGATTAAAGCCGATGACCTGGTTGCGCCCGGCTCCTTTGGCGGCGTAGAGGGCCAGATCGACCACGTGGAGTAGTGCGTCGTTCTCTATGCCGTGCTGTCGATGCCTAAGCGGCGGCTCCGTGGCCGCCAGAGCCAGCTGGGGTATCGCCGCCAATAAAAACCCCCGACCGAAGCCGGGGGAAACCCCATCAGGAGACGCCTATCTGACGTTTAAGCTTGCTTTAAGCCGCCCTTTAAGCGCTTGTCCTAAGATTACCGAACACGACGACTGAAGAGGAAGATCACCACCGCAAATTTACGGAAACAATACGGCTCCCTTTAAGAAGTACTCACAAAAATTTAGGTAGTGGGAGGGAACCCGCGAGTTCCCCTCCGCTAACGTTGCCAAAGGCCCAGGCTCGGCTACTCCCCAGAATGGGGCAGTCAATGTCACAGCTGGGGCGCGGCACAGAAGCCCTAGGGCTGCCGATATTGCAGAAGTCCATCGGGTTAGGACATTCAGCAACCCCAGGAACGTTCCACCGTTTGAAGGTTCCTGGGGAAAATGTCCTAATTAGACTGGCTACAGCTATAGAACGGGTCGGTTCGCCGACTTTGTTCATGAGCCGACTGAAAGGTCTGTCATTCCCGCGCAGGCGGGAATCCGTTCTAGAGTAAGCTGCCTGCCATGGATTCCCGTTGCCACGGGAATGACAGCCACCGATGGCCGGTTTCGTGAATAATCCGGGTTAGGACAGGGCTACCGTAAGGAGCAAGAAGCATGGCAGTGCAATGCCCATACCAGAGGATCTCCCTAACGAAATCAACGGCTGCCTTAGAGGGCTTTGGGCTACGACTTTGACCGGGTGGTGAGAACAATGACGGCGATCGCCACCAAAAACCCCACGTACCCTCCCACAAACAGCCACTCCTGCCAGTTGCCTGCCATCACGGCTGCTCACCAGGTTGAGAGCGTGCTGCGCCCCAGCGAGCCAACCACTGTTCTAGGTCGGTGGGCAACGGCGCGCGGCGACGGCTGTCCACCGCGATGCAGACATGGCGGGTCACGCCCTGGGCCGCCAGCGCATCGTCAAGCTTGAGCTGGTACTGAATCTCAAAACCGCTGTCATCTAGGCGGGTGGGGGTAAGGTGAATGGTGATGCGATCGCCGCACCGCAGCGGACGACGGTAATCCATGCTGGTGTGAACAATGGGGTAGGCCACCGTTTCAGCCCGAAAAAACGCTCCCACATCGAGCCCTGCCGCCGCCAGAGAGGCCTCGTAGGCCGCGTGGCACAGCACTAACCCGTTGGCAAAATACACCACTCCGGCGGCATCGGTTTCGTGAAACCGGATCTGATGCTCATAGACGTAGCCCACAGCGGCGGATTCCTAGCGCTCTACCACGCTCAAGGATAGAGCATTCCCAAGGACAGGGCCAGTCTAGCTGGCATTGGGCTGAGCCGGACGGAAGGGGTAATCGGTAGGTAGATCCGCTTCGGTCTCTGCGGCTTTGGCCGCCCCCTGGCCCAGGGCCAGCAGGGGGTTGTCGATGATCTGTAGCAGGTTGGCGACTCCGTACTCCAGTACCTCAATGGGGTCTACGGCGACCCAGCCCTCGCCAGTCAGCTGACGCAGCTCAAAGTGCAGGTGCGGGCCGGTGGAGGTACCGGTGCTGCCCACCAGACCAATCACCTCGCCCTGCTCCACCCATTCCCCAGCCGCCACAGCCAGCTGAGACAGGTGGGCGTAGCGCGACTCCAGGTTGCCGTCGTCGTGGCGCAGAATGACCGTCAGGCCGTAGCCGCCCAAAAAGTCTGACACTGAGACGCGCCCGGCTCGGGTGGCCAGCACCGGGGTGCCCATGGGGGCCGCCAGATCGGTGCCCGAATGGAATCGCCAGCTCTGGTGCACCGGGTGCATACGCCAGCCAAACAGCGACGAAATCGAGGCGGGTATCGACAGCGGAAACACGTACTCTTCGTTGCCGCGCCGCAGAACATTGAGGGGGCGCAGCTTTTCGTTGAGCGCTTCACGGCTGACGATGGTGGTACTGCCGAGGCGCACCCCTTGGGAGCTGACGGCTAGGGGGCCGACGCGAATCTCGCCCTGGTCAGCAGCGGCGGCCTGTGCCCCCTGGGAGGCTGGGGCGGTGGCGGCACAGGCCGCACTGGGGCTGGTCTGGCCAGCGGCAACGGTGATCTGACAGCCGCTAGAACGTTCTGCAAAGACCACGTTGGGGGAGCCGCTGGGCTGAGCCACCGGGGCCTGGGTGGCCCCCAGACTGTAGTCGGTGGGGTCAATAAAAACGCTGTTGTAGCCAGCGGGCACCGACTCATCGGCGGCAATTGCTTCGGGCACCACCGGGGTGGAAGCGGCGGGCGGTGCGGCTTCGGGAGCAGGCACGACGACCACCGGGTCGGCGGGAGCTTCAGTCTCGGCGGCCAGGGACGTCACCGCTGGCTTCAACAAGCTCTCAGCCATGGTGGGGGCTGCAGGAGTAGCCGGGACAGTAACCGTAATGGCTGCCGGGGGCGGAGGGGGAACCGGAGAGAACATCGGCGAACTCGCTGGAGGGGGGGATGTCACAACGGCTGAGGCAGACGGGCGCTGAGGCGTAAACTCAGGCCGGGCTGCGGCGGGTGAAGGCAAACTTAGCGTGGCCTGTGGCCCGGAGCTGTGGGCATTGCTATTCCCGGGCATGAGATAGTCAGCTGACGTTTCAACTGACGTGTCTTGCTCAGACGCGTCAGGGGTATCAGGAGTTCCGGCAGCGGCTAAGCCACTATGGGTCAACCCCATGCCTCCCACCAGCATTGCTATCTGTAGCCAGGCTACCGAAGGATAAACTCCAGAGAGTTTATGCGCTTGAATAGACTCTACGTTAGTTTGTTTCACCATATGATCAGCCGCTACGCATTGTAGCCCAAAGTTACTTTACCTGGTTCAATCTCCAGCGTTTTGACCGCTGGCAAGTCACTGGGTAGGGATATGAGCCGCACCCGTAGGTTACCCGACGGGGCTACCCCGACGACCTCTGCCGACTGGCCGTCCACCGTCAGGCCCTGGCCCAGATTGGCCAGACGAGTTTGGTAGTCGTTCAAAAAGGCGTCGTCTCCCTGGTTTTGCCAGTGGAGATAGCCCTGCATGAGGCCGTAGAGGGCGATCGCAGCCAGGCCTTCCAAGGTATTCAAAGGGTCGGCGGCCAGTTCCGGTTGAATTAGCGCCTGGATAGACGTACCGACGCCGGGAACTGCATTAAACCCATTCAGCCCTAGACCAATCACCACCGTTTGCACCCGCCCGTTCTCCAGGTGGGTTTCAGCCAGCACGCCGCCCAGCTTTTTCCCCCCGGCCACCAGATCGTTGGGCCACTTGACCTGTACCGGCAGATCGAGGTTGGCCAAACTGGTGGCCACACCCCAGGCGCTGGCCAGGGTGAGGTAGGGACTGCGGCAGGCGGGCAGGTCGGGCTTTAGCCCCAGCGACAGGTACAGCCCCCCAGGGGGCGACTGCCACTGCCTGCCCCACTGCCCCCGCCCCGCCTGCTGCATGTCTGCCCCCAGCACCGTGCCGGCGGGAGCGCCAGCCGCCATCATGGCTGCCAGTGCCCGGTTAGTGGAGTCGATCTGCTCGACCCAGTGGAGGTGGAAACGAGGGCGCAGTGCCTGATAAGCAGGCATTATTCCCAAGGCTTTGGGGGGCTGTAGAAGGGTTTGGCGCAATCGGTCTAGGTTCACCCGCTAATCGTCCTGCAAGTTTCTATAGAAAGTCAGGTTAAATTTTTCGCTAGTCTCGATCACGCTACCACTTCAAAAAATCTCCTGAGACCGCTGGGGCAACACCAAAATAGAACTTGATAAAACGGCTGTGCAGCTTAACGCCTGCTCTACATTGGCCATGGGGCAGCGGTCGCTGTAGCATCGTACAGACATCCAATCGTAGAGACATCCAACCGCGGCGGGAGCGCTATGGCACACTGGCATTGGCAGAGCTGGCAAGGGCAGAATTTTCTCACCTGTGACCTGCTGCAAGACTGGCCCCACGGCTTCTTTACCCGACAGTTTTGGCCCCAAACCCCGGAGGCGCTCACCCCTGGCCTAGACGCGGCGGCAGCGGTGCAGCGGGTGAAACAGGTGCACGGCAACCGGGTGCTGGCCCCGGTCGATCTACCGGCTCCCGGTTCAGCGCAGCCCTTGGCCGAGGCGGACGGTCTGCTGAGCGATCGCCCCGGTCAGGCCCTCTGGGTCTGCTCGGCGGACTGTAGCCCGGTCTTGATGGGCGATCGCGCCACCGGGCAGGTGGCAGCTATCCACGCGGGCTGGCGGGGTACGGCCCAGGCGATCGCGGCGGTGGCGGTGGGCAAGCTCCAGGCCCAGGGCAGCCGCTTAGAGGATTTAGTGGTGGCCATTGGCCCGGCGATCGCAGGAGAGGTCTACCAGGTGTCTGTCGATGTGGCCGCGGCGGTGGGGCGCACGCTGGTGGCAGAGGCCTCGGAGGACGATGGGGCTGTGGTAGCGGCCCTTCAGCAGCGGCCTTCCCCGGTGCTAACTGACGACACCCCCGGCAGGGCGCGGCTGGATGTGCGGCTGGCCAATCGGTGGCAGCTAGAGCGACTGGGGCTGAGGCGCGAACAGGTGGCGATCGCCCCCCACTGCACCTTTCAAGACGATCGATTCTTTTCCTACCGCCGCACGGGGGAAAAGCAGGTGCAGTGGTCGGGCATTGTCAGCCGCAGAGCCGCCACCCCTTAGGGTAGCCAGGTAGCCTGGAGGCCGCTGAAGGGCAACTCTTCAGGATCGCTGACCGTGGGTAAAGGGCTAGCGTCCCCTCCCAAGGCGTCTCTGCCCCCTGTACGGCCCTCGGGCTCGGCGGCTGCGGTGGAGTCAAAACCTTCGGCGGCGGCGGCGGCTTGGAGCGAGACCGCTGGCTGCACTAAAGGCAGGTGCCAGATCACCGGATTGCCGGCTGCGCTGTCGGGGGTGGTTTGCCCCGCCAGGTCGATCAGCAGCGATCGCCCGTCGGGGGCCACGCTCATGTGCAGGCGCTGCTGCTGGGGCAGGCGGAGGAGAGGGCGGGTTTCTCCCCCAACCAGGGTGATGACCAGCAGCAGCGGCTGCTCGACGTAGGCATCGTCAGCCTGAAGGGTGTCGGCCTCAGCGGGGGCTTCGACCAGTTCGCTGGCCAGCACGTAGAGAAACTGGCGAGTGGGGTCAAATTGGGCATCGACAATGGCCCCGCTCACCTGCAACAGCTCCTCTTCGCGACCCTGATTGGTAACTAGGAACAGGGATTCGGTAAAACGCTTCTCGGGGTCGTCCTGGTTGAAGTTGACCATGGCGGCGGCAGAGCCATCGGCGGTCACATCGAGCACTCGCCCGTAGTTGGGCAAAAAGTCGAGGGGTTGACGGGGACCGCGGGTCTGCTCTGCTCCCAGGTCAATGATGGCGGTACCCTGGCCCTGGAGCAGCAGCAGCGACTGACTGTCGGGGGCAATTAGAAAGTCGCCGCCGGGCTCGGTGTCGATTGGCTGGGGCGCAGCCCCCTGGCGCACAATCCAGGGGCCAAAGTCGGCGGGGTTTTGCTGGTTGACCCGCTGCACCACGATGGTCTGCCCGTCGGCGGAGAGGTCAAACTTGAGGTTTTGGTAGGTGCTGTTGTCGAGCACCAGATCAATTTCCCCCGACGGGGCAGCTTGTCTCTGCGGCCACAGCTGCTGCCACAGGGGCGGACGCGGCCCCATAAAGTCGATGGGCGGGCGCGGGGTGAGGCCCGTAGTCACGGTGTAAATCTGCTGGTTGAGCAGATTCCCGGCCTGGTTGATGTCGCTGGCCGAAAACAGCACCCGATCGCCCAGGGGATAGGGTTTAAAGGCCATTACCGACAGGTTTCTGGGGGTGAGGATGGTGCGCTCCTGGCGGCTCAGGTCGGCCAGCACCAGGCGGTTGGCTTCATCGCCCTCAGCTCCAATATACAGAAAGGCGCGGGGACGGGTTTCAAACCGACTTTGGAAGGGCTCAAATCGACTAGCGCCGTCGGTGGTGGCGGCGTAGCGATCGCGTGCCCCCGCCAAACTGACGCTAAACGATTCCCCGTAGGGCAGCGGTTCGGTCAGGGTATAGGCCATGCGCCGCCCGGCCCAGCTCACCTTGCCCGGCAGGGGCGGGTCGAGGGTGAGATTTTGCTCCACGCTGGCCACATCCATGGGGCGGCTAAAGGTAAGCAAAAAGGCCTGATCTTCGGCCCCCACCTGGCGGTCTTGCCAGGTAAAGTCGCGCACCCGCGCCGTGGCGTGATCGCCGGAGAGCACCAGCAGACCCAGGGCCAGGGAGAGACCGGCGATCGCCATGATCGCCAGGCGATCGAGGGGTTGAGAGCGAGAGCGGCGGGAGCGGCGACGGGCCATAGTTAATATTCGTAGGGAGTACGGGGTTCGGGAATTTCGCTCAGGGTGGCGTCGCCAATGGCGAGCTGGCGCTTGCCGTCGAGGGTGCTGGTCTGCACCGTGCCCTCCACCTCGAGCCAGGTGTCGGGGGCGGGGCGAGCGGCGTCCGGGGGCAGCTCCACCGGCAGACCCACAGGGTAGGCATCGGCGGCACAGCAGGTGAGCACAAACCGCGAAATCATCACAAATTCGTCGGGCCAGCCGGGGATGTGGGTGACAAACCCGCTCACCCTGACGGCCTGGCCGGCGTAGGCGTCGGGCTCGGGGTAGACGTTGAGGGTGCGCACCCAGTCAACAATGGTGCGCTCTTCAGAGTCGCCGCCGAGGGAAAACCGCTGGGGCCGCGATCGCGTCTGACCCAGCACGTCGGTAATACCCCGCTGAAACGCTGTCTCGCTGGCAAAGGGGCGCGGCGTATAGACCATGCCAAACACCGCAATGGCAATCAGCAGGCCCACGCTAAACTGCCGGGGCAGCAGCGCCACGTGCTCTTGACTGCGGATGGGCTGGCGGGTTCCCCGGCGGTAGCTGAGCCCCACCTGTACCAGGCGGCTCACCCCCATGGCCAGCAGCAGCACCATGGCCAGGTGGGCCAGCCACATGTAGTCGGGGTGCAGCAGCAGGTAGAGCTTGCCCGTCACCGTAAAGCGCAGCAGCATCAGCCCCCACAGCAGCAGCATGGCGGCATCCACCAGGGCCTGCCAGGGCAGCGATCGCCCCCTGGAGGCACGAGAACCGTTAGATGTCGGCGTTAAAGTCATAGTCGCCAGGCAAAAATAGACATCGCATCGTAAACGACGGGGCGTACGCCCAGGGTTGACCCGCCGTCGGGCCCAGGGCGCAGCAGCCCAAGTCACCGCTAGCCGGTGTAAAAGTTCATCACCAGGGTGAGCAAAAAGACCAGCTGCGCCGCCAGCACAAATAAATAGAGAATAGCTCGCCCCTTAAACACCGTCAGCAGCAGGCTGATGTTTTTTAGATCGATCATCGGGCCAAACACCAAAAACGCCAGCAGCGCCCCGCTGGTAAAGGTAGAGGCAAAGGACAGCGCAAAGAACGAATCCACCGTCGAGCAGATCGACACCACCCAGGCCAGGGCCATCATCGCCACAATGGACGTCACCGGCCCCTGGCCCAGCCCCAAAATAACCTCGCGGGGGACGGCGACCTGGACAAAGGCGGCGATCGCGCTGCCGATCACCAGCACCGCCCCCAGTTCCCGCAGCTCAAGCACCATATTGTCAACCATCATCCGCAGTCGGGTGGCCACAGGCGGAGCGGCTACCGCCACCTGAGCCAGCACCTGGGCGGGCGGCGCATCGAGCTGCAATACCTGCCCCGGCGACTGCATCAAGAAGGTGCCCGATTTGAGCAGCGGTGAAATCTCCGCCGCTGGAGCTGCCGCCACCGGCTCAGGCTCCCCCATCATGCGGGTGAGATTGTCCTGCAAAAAGGGGCGCACGTCGGCCTGGGCGCTGAAAATCAGGGCGATGGTAACTGCCACAATCAGCGTGAACACCACCCGCAGAAACACAATTTCAGGCTGGTCGCGAAAGGCAATCCAGGTGGCCCAAAACACTACCGGGTTCACCGTCGGAGCCGCCAGCAAAAAGCCAATCGCCACCGCCGTCGGCGCGCCCTTGGTCAGCAGCCGCCGGGCCACCGGAATATTGCCGCACTCGCACACCGGAAACATAAAGCCAATCAGGCTGCCCGCCAGTGCCGCCAGCACCACGTTTTTAGGAATCAGCGTCAGCAGCTTTTGCTCATCGACAAACAGCAGCAGAACGCTAGAAAAAATTACCCCCAGCAGTAGGAAGGGCATGGCCTCCACCAGCAGGCTGAAAAAGAGCGTGATGCCGTTGTTGAGTTGGGTCATAGAACCAGCTGTGGGCAAATATAAGCCTCCCGGTAGGTAGTCACCCCCAGGCAGAAGCACATTTTAGCGGATCTTGCTGCCCCCTGCCTGTAGCCGGGGATCGCTGCGGTTCTAGCGATCCCCGCCGCCGCTGTCGCCACTTCAGCGGCGGGGATGCCTCCAGGTCAGGTCGGGCTATAAAAAAGCTACCGCCATCCGCACCTGGGTCTCCAGGGTTTGCTGCGGCTCAATCACCAGCAGATTTTCCCCGGTATTGAGAGCATTGCGGGGGGCCGTCCAGGGCTCTAGACAGTAGTAGTCTTTGCCCTTCACCGTCCAAAACACCAGCCTGGTGTAGTCAGCACTCCAAGACAGGGTGAGCCGTCGCCCCAGGTGGTGGTCAGTGACCGTCGCCGCCGGAGCCGTCAGGTTCTGAAAGGCCAGGTCAATCTCGGCCTGGTCAAAGTCAAAGCTGCCCCCAAAGGCTTCAACCCCGCCGGTCAGGTGGTTGCGGAATTCCGCCGAGGGAATTTCAAACGCTAGCTGAGATTTATCCTCTACCCAAAAATAGGGGTGCAGCCCGGTAGAAAACGGCATAGGTCGGCTCGAAAGGTTGGTGAACCGCTGCCGCAACTCTAGAATGTGGCCCCGCAGCTTAAAGGTAAAAGCCAGCTGAAAGGCAAAGGGGTACAAGGCCAGGGTAGCTTCACTGTGGGTCAAGGTCAGGGTGAGGCTGGCCGCCTCGGTCACCTCCTGGTGGGTGACGCGCCAGGGCAGGTCGCGGGCGAAGCCGTGCTGCTTCAGGCTGTAGGTCTGACCGTCCAGGTCGTACCGGTTATCGGGCAGATTGCCGCAGATGGGAAACAGAATCGGAATGCCTCCCCGCACCGATAGCTCGGGATTGGCAAAGCGATCGCCGTCAAAGTAAAACATGTCCTGCCCCTCCACCTGCCAGCGGGTGGCAATGCCGCCGCGATCGGGCACCAGCTCTAGCCGGGTGTCGGTGTCGGTATCAGACAGAACGTAGGTGGAGTAAGGGTCTGATTTTAAGGCAACGGCAAACACAGGGCACCTCAGCGGCAGAATGCCTAGACGTTACCACAGCTCCCCAGAGGCGAGGTGAGGTTTGAGCCGCACTTCATCCAGCGCAGCATCGAAGAGCTATCGCAGATTGTCAGTCTGGGGAGCAAATTCACCCGCGGATCACTCGTCCTCAGCCGGGGCGGGCAGGTGGGGCACGGTGTCCGCCCAGGCGGGTGAGCCAAGGTCACTCGCGGGCAGCACCACCGGGGCAGACATCGGTGGCGCGGTGGCCACCGGCTCAGCCTTCCCTGGGGCGGGGAGCGGCAGCGGGGTCGGAGCCTCGGCGCTGGGGCGATCGCCGCTAGAATTGCTGGGTGAGCTGTCCCCGCTGCGCTCCGGCGGCACGGGCTTAAATTCCCGCTGTTCTGGCGATACCTTAGGGCCCCAATCCTCCAGGTTCAAGTTGCCGTCAAATTCCACCTCCAGCTCCGGAGCCTGGGGTGCCGCCGGAGCTGGCTGGGCTTCCCCTGGCACCACCCCAGGCTCTTCCAAAGACTGGGCGGGCCCATCGCCATCGCTCGCCTCAGAAGCTGGATCCTCAGAAGCTGGATCCACTGCATCCTTCAAGCTGTCCTGGGGTGCCTCTGAAGGTTCGACCTCCAATTCAACGGGCAAAATGTCCTCCGCCTCGGGAGACACAAAGGGGCTGTTGGGGTCGCCAGCGGCCTCTGGCGGGGCTTCAGGCGCACTGAGGTCAAGCACAACGGGCGATTGAAGCGGTTTGTCAAACTGAGAGGAGGCCTGCTCAATACGCTGGAGAACCTGGCGACTCTCGCTGCCGGTGAGGGTTTTAGGGAGAGAGTCGCGCACGCGCACCGGCACCAGCTCGACCCGCATTTGCTCATCCTTGAGCGAGACCTTCAGCACCGCCGAATCCTGGTTTTCCAGGGGTTCGTCGGGGCGAAACACAAAGTCGCCCAGGGAGTAGGCGATGGGTCGCCCCTTGTAGATCTCACCGCCCTGAATCACCGTGGGGTGGTAGCCCACGACCACGTCAGCCCCCTGGTCAATCGCTAGCCGGGCCAGGTTAGTCTGCATAAAGTTGGGCTGCTCACTGAGGTGGTCAACCCAGCGAAAGTTCACCACAATCCAGTCCACGTCCTGGCGCAGCGCCTGAATGTCGGCCACAATTTCGGGCATGTTTTGGGCATTAAATCCAGCCCGGTCTTTAAAGGCCGTGGCGGCTTTGAACGTCTCTACCTCTTTGGCGATCGCCTGATCGCTGGCCCCGGCCCGCTCTTTGAGCACCGCCGTGTCGTGGGCGGCGTTGCTGCCCCCCATGGCGTAGCTCAGGTAGGCAATGCGCTTGCCCTTGACATCCAGCACCTCAGGGCGACGCGCCTCGAGGGCATTGCGCCCGGCACCAATGCGGTAAAGCCCTTTGCTGTCTAGGGTAGTGAGGGTTTCGTTGAGGCCCTCAGCTCCGTAGTCCATCAGGCGGCTGTGGGTGAGGTTGACAATATCTACACCGCTGTTGACCAGCAGATTGACGGCGTCGGCGCGAGTCTGATGCCGCAGCCCTTCCTGGAGGTTAGTGGCAGCGGTGGCCAGAGGCGTAGCCAGGTTGACCAGCGCCAGATCGGCCTGGCCGTACTCGGCCACATCAGCAAAGAAACCGCCCGGTGCCGTGAGGGTCTCCGGGGCAATGTCTTCTAAAGAGATATCTCCGCCGAACAGCAGAGTGACATCATCGGCGGCGGCAGGGGTCACCGGCTGGTGGGCGATCACGCCCACGGGCTCAAGGGCAGCATCGACCACCGTAGGCCGTTTACTGTTAGGCCCACCGGACCTGGACGACCCCGCCGCCGCTACGGGAGGTGCTGCCCCCTCTCTTCTCAGGGCGTTGGGCTCTGTAGAGGGTGCCGCCTGGCCAGAGCCTGCGGCGGGCAGCACCTCGGTCTGGGCCGAAAACTGAGGCAGTGACGGCGACGGGGCGGAGATGATCACTTCGAGCAGACAGCCCATGATAAAGGCCGCCACCGCCGACCCCGACAGCACAAAGGTGCGGAGGGTTTGCAGATGCTTACTGGACAGCTGGATGGGAGGACGGGCCGCTCGAATTTTGGGCGGCATCGCCGAGGCCGCATAGCGCTGCGCCTGGGCTTTGAGATCGAGCTGGCGGCGTTTCAGGGCCGGGGTGACAATCTTGACGCGCTGCTGCCACAGCACCCGGCGGTGTCCCAGAGGGCGAGCGACAACCCAAATACCTTCGATTAAATCTGAGTTGAGCAACCACACCCGGTGGCACAGAAACCGCAGCAGTCGATCCTTGATGGGCGGCTGACGAAATTCCACCACCAGCTGTAGACAGCCAGGGCGATCGGCCTGCACCTGCACAAAAATCCCGTGGGGAGTCAGGGGCTGGTTGAGCCATAGGGCAATGTCGCGAAAGTAACCCGCCGCCGCCCGTTCTTTCACCGAGGGCGGCTGCAGCAATGGCCCCTGGGATAACACCTGAGGCTGGGGAGGAACAACCGCGCTAATCATAGAGGTGCAGGAGTAATCAAGACGGCAAATGTGTCAGGTGACAGGTTCTGTCTCAGAGCCGTCGGCTCCAGCGGAACGGTCACGGCAAATGCGATGCACCAATCATAGTGCAGAGTTAAGGGGGCGACACATCTCCGCCGAGATCGGTGGTGAGACAGCCTGACCCTATACCAAATCCTAGCTGTGTACCCCCGGGGTTGTAGGGGCATTGCCCTGCAATGCCCCTACGGGATCTCTGTTTTGAATCGGGGTTTCCCAAAGCGGATTTGATATTAAACCCCAGCGGTTTTTTACCGCAGTCCCAACGGGGATCGGGCGGGGTTTTGCCCCGGCTGATACAGACCCAGGAAAGGCTTCCCCATAATCTGCTAGTGTCTTATTTTTACGATGCTTGCCCATGTCCACACCACCCCTAAGCGGGCGCGACCTGCTGAGTCTGAGCGACCTGAGTGCCGACGAGCTGCTGGAGCTTTTGGCCTTTGCCACCGAGCTTAAGGCGGGTAAACACCACCCTCAGTTTCCCCAAAAGGTGCTGGGATTATTGTTTCGCAAAGCCTCCACTCGTACCCGCGTCAGCTTCTCGGTGGCGATGTATCAGCTGGGGGGGCAGGTGCTCGACCTGCACTCTGGGGTGACTCAGGTGAGCCGGGGCGAACCGACCAGCGATACGGCTCGGGTGCTCGATCGCTACCTGGACGTGGTAGCCATTCGCACCTTCGACCAGGCTGAAATTCAAGAATTTGCCGACTACGCTTCAATTCCTGTGATCAACGCCCTGACGGATCTGGAGCACCCCTGCCAGATCCTGGCCGACCTGCTCACCATTCAGGAGGAGTTTGGCACCCTCAAGGGCTTAACCCTGACCTACCTGGGAGACGGCAACAACGTGGCGCACTCCCTCCTGCTGGGTTGTGCCATGGTGGGCATGAATGTTCACATCGCCGGGCCAGAGGGCTATGCCCCCGCCCCAGCGGTTGTGGCGCAGGCCAATCAGCTCATGGAGGGAAACGGCAGAGTTCTGATTACCACTGACCCCGAGGTTGCAGTCAAAGGGGCCCAGGTGCTCTACACCGATGTCTGGGCCAGTATGGGCCAGGAGTCTGAGGCGGATCAGCGGCTGCCCCTGTTTCAGCCCTACCAGGTCAATGGTGATCTGCTGGCCCAGGCCAGTCGGGAGGCGATCGTGCTGCACTGTCTCCCGGCCCACCGGGAGGAAGAAATTACCCACGAGGTGCTTGAGGGCTCGGCCTCCCGGGTTTGGGATCAAGCGGAGAACCGGATGCACGCCCAGAAAGCTTTGCTGGCAAGCGTCCTCGGGTAGTGCTGCAACGGCTGGGCGGGCCGTAGAGCGGCGGCGGCCCCGTCACCCACGGTTTTCTTTAAGTTTGCCTAGACTCGCCTAGATTAGATTCAAGAAGTGCAGCACGCCCTGACCGCTGAGGGCTTCAATCACAACGGCAACGGCAAAACCCAGCATGGCCAGTCGCCCGTTGAGGCTTTCGGCGGTAGGGGTGAAGCCCCATTCGCGGGTTTCGGACGGTTTGGGGAAGTTAGTCATACAGCCATAGTGTAAAGCTTTGTTAAGCATTATAGCGAGTTAGCTACGGAGGCATAGGGGTGAGTCACGATGTTGCCGCCGATAAGACAGGGGCATGGCGCTATCCGCCGCCGCTCAAGCCGGGCGATCGCCTGCGAGTCATTGCCCCCAGCGGCGCTTTGCGGGAGCTAGAGAGCTTTAATCAGGGGTTGGAGGTCTGGCGCAGCTGGGGGTTTGGGGTGGATGTCAGCGCTGGAGCCCGAGATCAGTGGGGCTACCTGGCGGGGGTCGATGATCATCGCCGCCAGCAGCTGGGCCATGCCCTGGCCGACCCCACCTACAAAGGCATTCTCTGCGCTCGGGGGGGCTACGGGGGCACCCGGCTGCTGGAGGGCTGGCGGTGGCCAGAGGCCATGCCGCCCAAGTGGTTAATTGGCTTTTCTGACATCACCAGCCTGTTGTGGAGTCTGGGCAGGCAGAGAATTGCTGGCGTGCACGGGCCGCTGTTGACCACCCTGGCAGCGGAGCCCGAGTGGTCGCAGCAGCGGCTGAAGAACTTGGTCATGGGCCACGGGTTACCCCCACTACAGGGGGAAGGCTGGAGCCAGGGCGTTGCTGAAGGACGGCTGTGGCCTGCCAATCTGACGGTGGCGACCCACCTGCTGGGCACGGCCCACGAGCCCGACTTGATCGGCGCAATTTTGGCCTTTGAGGATGTCACCGAGGCCCCCTACCGCATCGATCGCATGCTGACCCACTGGCGGATGGCGGGCAGGTTTTCTCAGATTAGGGGCATCGCTCTGGGGCGGTTTAGCCGCTGCGAGCCGCCCGATGGCGTGCCCAGCTGGGCGGTGGCCGAGGTGCTGCGCGATCGCCTAGGCGATCTGGGCATTCCCATTGTGGCGAAGCTGCCCTTTGGCCACGACGGCGACAATGCCGCCCTGCCGGTGGGGGCCATGGCCCGCCTCGATGGCGGTGCAGGCCGCCTCGAAATTCTGCCAGCCGCTTAGTATCGACTAGGGTCTGGGCGGCTTTAGCTCCTTAGAATAAAGTCACACTTTAGGTACAGCCGTGGTTCCCCTCCGTGATGACAACCCGATCACCATTACCCCGGTGGTGACCTACGGGCTGATTGGGCTCAATATTGCTGTGTTTGTGTTTCAGCTCAGCCTGTCGCGGGAGGGCCTCGATCGATTTTTCGACACCTGGGCGCTGGTGCCAGCCCAGCTGACCGAGAGCTTTCAGGGGGCGCTTCAGGCTCCGGCCTACGAATGGATGACCCTGATTTCGTCTCAGTTTCTTCACGGGGGCTTTTTCCACGTGGGGGGGAATCTGCTCTACCTGTGGGTGTTTGGCAACAACATTGAGGATCGGCTGGGCCACGCCAGGTTTTTGATTTTTTATCTGGGCTGCGGGGCGCTGGCGGGGCTGACCCAGTGGATTTTTGACCCCTACTCGGCGGTACCGACCATTGGGGCCAGCGGGGCGATCGCCGGGGTCATGGGAGCCTATATTCTGCGGTTCCCCCGGGCCCATATTGTCACCCTGATTCCGCTGATTATCTTTTTCACCACCATCCGCATTCCAGCAATCTTTTTCCTGGGGTTCTGGTTTGTGCAGCAGGCCCTGTTTAGCCTGGCCAGCCTCAGCAGCGACGTCAACTTGGGCTCTAGCGGAGTCGCCTACTGGGCCCACTCGGGCGGATTTGTGTTTGGGCTGATGCTCGGCCCGCTGCTGGGGTTGATGGGCGACAAACCGGGATCGCCTCGGCGATAGCTCCAGGCAACCAGGCCCGCCAGCTCCCACCCGAGCAGCGGGGTGGTAACTTCATGAAGTTCTCGAGTAAGCTATGGAATTATTTATGATTTTATGGCTGATGCTGTATTGAGGCCTTGAAAAGCACTAAAGGGCGCTGGGCACCACGGCTGGTGAGCCTGCCCCCTCCGAGGGTTCCTGACAATCATCCTGACTAGCCAATCTACAGAAAGGTACGACTATGGCGGAAGCCAAAATCCTCGTTGTCGATGACGACCCGGCAATTCGCAACCTGATTTATCGGTTCCTGGCCAAGCAAAACTATGAAATGGAATCGGCAGAGGACGGCAAAAAGGCCCTGGCGGCATTTGAGCAGTTTACCCCCGACCTGGTAATTCTCGACCTCAACCTGCCCGACACTAACGGCTACGACCTGTGTAAAGAGATGCAGTCGCGCACCGGGGTGTTCGTGCTGATGCTGACGAGCCGCACCGACGAGTCGGACAAAATTCGCGGTTTCAACGAGGGGGCCGACGACTATCTAACCAAACCCTTCAGCCTCGGCGAGCTAGAGGTGCGGGTAGGGGCCATTCTCAAGCGCCAGCGCCCGGTTACGGCGGCGGAACAGCAGTGCCTAACCTTCAACAGCCTGGCCATTGACCCGGTGCGGCGTGAGGTCATGCTCAACGACGAAATGGTGCCCCTGACGGCCCTGGAGTTTGACCTACTGCACTTCTTGGCTAGCCACCCTGGCCGCGTCTGGCGGCGGGCAGAGCTGATTCAGAAAGTTTGGGACTACGACTACGTGGGCGATCAGCGCGTTGTGGATGTCCACGTCGGCCAGATTCGCAAGAAAATCGAGAAAGACACCACTCAACCGGCCCTGATTCAAACGGTGCGGGGGGTGGGCTACAAGTTTGAGCCGCCGGGCACCGGAGAAGAGGCGATCGCGGGTTAGTCGGCCTCCCCCCGGGCCTGATTGCGAAAGCTCCAGGCCAGTTTGAGCACCTTAGTCCAGTTGCGCTGCACCTTTTTGGGCGTCCAGCCCAGGGTTTGGGCGATCGCCTCGTCGGTCAGAGCCGGGTTGTCGATCTGCTGCTGTTTGAGGTTGAGAAAGCGGCGGTAGTCCTCGGGTAGACTGGTCAAAAAGTCGCCCCACTCCGTCGGCGTCATGCCCAGGCGAGCCTCCAGGTTAGCTCCCAACCACTGGTGCACCAGCTGCCACTCGTGCTGCTGGGAAAATTTTTCAACGTGGTACTTAAAGCGCTGCTGTAAATAGTCGCGTTCCCGAGCCGAGAGCCCCAATATGTCGTCAATTTCGGCGGCGGAGCAGTCTTGCAGCTTGAGCACCAGGTAGTCAACGCAGTCGGTCTGGTTTTGATCTCTGAGGTACTGCACCAGGGCGTTGATGACGCGATCGCGCATTACGCCGTCGCCGGGGTCGCTGGTCTCGGCCATCATTTTTTCCCGCACCTGCTGCACTACTGAGCTGCGGGCATGGCCTTCGGCGGCCTCGGTTTTGGCCCCCTCGCTGACCAGGGCCATATCCACCGAAGTCTCGGCGGGCTGGCGGCGGCTAAAGGCCTGGGCCCGCAGCACAATCAGCTGCTGGCTACCCCCCCGCAGGTTGATGCGCCGTTTGGCGTACTGTTCGCTAAAGGCCATATACTCAGCCAGTTCCAGCCGGGTGCGGGGGGTGTAGGTGACCGGCAGACCGTGCTCCCGGCGAAAGGCGTTGAGCACCTCAATGTAGAAAATCTGCATGAAGTCTTCCAGCAGGGCGTAGCGGCCCTTAAACCCCAAATGGCTGCCCTGGGGGGCTACGTGGCGGTAGACAATGGCGCTGAGGCTGCTGTGCAGCTCGACACGGCCCCGGTTCGAGCCCATGTCATAGTAGGCCAGGCACTTGCTCACCCGGTGGCGCACCAGGGCCGCCTGCCAGTGGTTGACGTCGCCTGAGGCCTGGATGCGATCGCTCATGGCGCAGATGCGCTCAATCTCTGCCGTCAGCCGCTGCCGCACCCCGTCCAGTCCCCCCAGCCGCCGCTGGAGGTGGGCCATAAACAGCTCGTCTACCAGGGCAGCAATCGTGGAAACCGTGCCGTCAGTTTCGGACTGGGCCTCGGGCCGGGACTCAGGTTCTGGGGGCTGGAGTGGAATCCCAGGGGGCGATGGGGGCATGGCTAAGCAGGTAGATGCGGTCTTCATAGTTACCCAATCCTAACAACGACACTGAAATCGGGAGTAGCCAGCCAGGACAATCCACAAATTGGTGAATCGCCGGCAGGCTACTCTAGACCCCCGCTTCAGCCCCTGAAATTTCCTAAGGCTTGTGCCAGCGCTAAAAACGGCCCGTCCCCGCTGCCGTTCCGCCGGGGCGAGCTGGCTGGGCCAGCCAGCCGACCTCCAATGCCTCGCCCGCCCAGGCCAGCATGGGCAAAAGTCCCTACTCTGTCGTCGTTTCAGACGGTTCTGTTGGTTCCTGGCCCCGCCGCTGATCGCCTCCACCCATCCTGCGATCGCGATCGCAGGGCGGGGGTCAAGGGTCTGCCGAGGCGGGTGCCAGTTGCCACCCTGGCCGCTGGCAGAGCGACTACACAGGCTGAGCGCCCCAGTCTAGAGCGGCTTCCCACCCGAGGCCCTGGCGAATCATGCGGGGCTCATCCCCCTCCATATCGAGAATCGTCGAGACCTCGTAGGCCAGGGGGCGATCGTCGTCAATCACGATATCTACCAGTTGTTCGAGACTGTCAAACATGGTCATTTTGTCCACGGGGCGATCGGGGGCTGCCTCGGGCAGCAGCGTCAGCGCAGAGGTTGAGATCACTGGATTTTGCAGCCTTTTCACCAGCTCTAGACAAATGGCATGGTCGGGTACTCGAATACCCGTGGTGCGCCGCTTAGGACTCATCACCAGGCGCGGCACCTGCCGGGTGGCGGGCAGTAAAAACGTAAACGGCCCCGGAATCAGCCGCTTGATCAGGCGGTAGGCGCTGTCGCTGACGATCGCATAGTCAGCAATGTTAGACAGCGAGGCGCAGAGAAAGGTCAGAGGCTTGTCGTTGGCCAGCTGCTTGAGCTGGCGCACCCGCTGCACCGCGCCGCGATGGTTGAGGTCACAGCCAATGGCGTAGACTGTATCGGTGGGGTAAAGGGCTACGGCCCCCTGCCGCAGCGCTGAGACCACGGCCTCTACTTTGCGACTCTGCGGGTTGTCAGGATGTAGCTTATAGATAGTTGCCATTGCCCCTGTCCCCGCTGCGGTTGCGCTGTTGAAAACCCTAGCTTACCTCGATTGCCCCTCGGGCATTGCTGGCGATATGTGCCTGGCCGCCCTGGTCGATGCCGGGGTGCCCCTCGAGTATCTGCAAACTCAGCTGGCAACCCTAGGGCTCAGCCACGAATTTACCCTCACGGTGACGCCCACCCATCGCCAGGGGTTGCGGGCGCTCTATGCCGAAGTCTCGTTGACTCCGCCTGCCCAGGAGCCCAGCCCTGGGAAACACCATCACCATCACCACCACCCCGACGACCACGGCCAGGAGCCAACGGCGATCGCCCCTGCCCCCGCCCCCCGCAATCTGCCTGCGATCGAACATCTCATTGCCCAAGCCGCCCTGCCGGAGCGCGCCCGGCGCTGGAGTCTGGCTGTATTTCGTCGTCTGGCCGAGGCCGAAGCCGCCGTTCACGGCATTGCCCTAGAGCAGGTGCACTTCCATGAAGTCGGTGCCACCGACGCCATCGTCGATATTGTCGGCACCTGCCTGGGCCTCGACTACCTGGGGATCGATCAGCTGATCTGCTCACCCCTGCCCACCGGTCGGGGACGAGTACAGGCAGCCCACGGCTGGCTGCCCGTGCCCGCCCCCGCCGTGCTCAAGCTGCTAGAGCAGCGCCAGGTGCCAATCTACAGCAACGGCCTGGCGGGGGAACTGGTAACTCCTACGGGGGCGGCGATCGCCACCACCCTGGCCGAGTCCTTTGGCGATCCTCCCGCCATGGCCCTACGGCGCACCGGTCTGGGGGCCGGCAAAAAAGATCTGCCCATTGCCAATCTGCTGCGCCTATGGATTGGCGAATCGTCGGCCCCACCCGCGCCGACAGCCCCAGCCCTCGACTCGGCAGCCACAATTCCGTATCCCGCCGAGACGGTAACTCTGCTGGAAACCCAGGTGGACGATCTGCTGCCCCAGGCCGTGGGGTATCTCTGCGATCGCCTCCTGGGGGCCGGAGCCCTCGATATCTTTACTCAGCCCGTCTCCATGAAAAAATCTCGGCCAGGGCTGCTGATCACCGTGCTCTGCCGTCCCGAAGACGAACCCCGCTGCACCGACATTGTGTTTGCTGAAACCTCTACCCTCGGCCTCCGCCGCCAGCTACAGCAGCGGTGGGTACTGCCCCGCCGCATGGAAACCCTTGAGACTCCCTACGGCTCGGTATCACTAAAAGTGGCCTACCACCCCCGCACCCAGACGGTGCTCAACGTCCACCCGGAGTACGAAGACTGTGCCGCCCTGGCCCGTCGCCACAGCATTCCCTGGCAGACCGTCCACCAGACCGCCCTTCACCTGTGGCACCGGCAGCAGGCGGAGACCAAACTCTAGCGCGTGATGGCTCTAGGGCGGCTGGTCAGACAGCGGGGCACCCCCCATCGTGTCGTCGATACGCTTGTCTTGACCTGCCCCCCCGTCGGGGGTGCCTGCCCCGTCAAACTGCGCCCGATTCAGCCGCTGGGAGAAAATTCTGAAGGCGTCTAGGCCCTGACGTTCCGCCAAAAACAAGGCTTCTGTTCCCTGGTTCCGCTGGGTTACCTTCACCAGGTTGTATTCCGTATTGTCGCCATAGATAGCAAAGGTAATCTGAAAGACCTCCAAAAAGTTGATTACCCACTGGCACTCGCTGCGGGGAAACTGTTCGTAGTAGCGAATTAGACTGGCGATTCTCGCCTCCATATAGGGGAGGGTCTGACGCGAGACCAGCACCAGCTTCAGCAAAATGATCGCCAGGGTGAGGGCATTGCCCTGGGACAACACCATCGAAAACAGCGGGGAAGGCTGTTCTTGATCTTCAGTCATTAGGTAGTCAACAATCCGGTTGCTGGTGCGCAACACCAGCGATGGAGTCCAGGGCTCAAAATCGGACTCCGTGTAGAGGGTAGCCAGTCGGGCATCCAGCTGTTCCTGAATATGTTTAGAGATGGGATTGCCGCTGACGGTATAGAGCAGGTAGCGAGTCAGACTCTGCTTGAAGTCTGCGTAGGTGCTCTCCTTGATCTGCTCCAAAAACAGACGGGCCAGGTTTTTATAGCTAAACTCACCTCGCCGGGCCACAATGGCTTTGACCAAACGAAGGGCGCTGTCTCCCAGGGCCGTGGGGTTTTCTACGGAGCGATCGCGGTGCTGACTCGACTGGCTGTAGGCCGTATACATGGCCAGATCAAACTTAAACTTGTCCTTTAGACGGCGAGAGAGGGCACGAGCCGCCTGGCGCTGCTCAATGGGGTTATCTTCATTGACGTACTGGGGTACCAGCAGGTACGGAGTATAGCGCGCAGTCCAATCGTCGGGGCGATTTAAGGTGCGCTCTTCGGTGTAGCGCGCCGCAAACAGCCGCAGCTCTTCAAAGTCCTCGCTCTCAAGAAATCGGGTGAGCCAGTGACGCAACCGCTTCAGGGTCGGCGACAGAGTCCGCCGCTGAATTAGAGGGTCAGAAAATAAGTCAACTAGATCCTGAATGGCGTCAAACTGCCGAGCCACCTCCCAGTTGTTGACGAGAATGTAACAGCAACGCTTCACCGTATTGCGAAACTCCGGTTCGTTGTTCGCAAACAAAATGACGTGCAGCGCCGGCAGCGTCTGAGAGCTGACCGAATCAGTATGGTGAATGAATAGGTGGCGAAACTCCTCTAAAACATCTTGAGGATGCCAAATCTTAACAATTTCAAGCAAAAAATCGTAAATGACCTGCTGTGCCTGAGCCAGCGATAACCCAGGTCGAGCCCCATACTCGTTTGACTCCATTGAAGGATATCTAGACACAGCTTCCCGAGACATTGGTTGGTAGATTTGACCCCGACGGTTACCGGAGGCAGCTTTGGCTTAGCGACCTGTGACAAGTGTCCGCCCCGCCTCAAGCAGCCGTACTACAGTACTATCTCCAGGCACTGTGGCTCCGCTGGCTAAAACATCAGCTAGTCAGCCCAACAGCAGGCTCACTAGCAGCTAAATGTTGAGGCAATCCAAACTCGATAACTCTAGACCCAATGAACCAGATGCCCGATGGTAGATTTGCCCTGGCGCTCAGCCTTAGCCCAAACCGGCTCTCTGTGGAGACACAGCCTCCCCGCAATGCTCAGTCAGGCCAGAGTTCTTAAGTAGCAGACACAAACCATTCGTGTAAAGTAGCACAGCACAATACTGTCTTTAGCTTAATCAGCCATTGTGCCTAGGCTTAACCAGAACTTATCCGGTTGACATTTAAATGGTGAACTGCCAGTAACTTTGACGCCTTGCACCCTGGGGAGCTAGGTAGTACTTACTAACCCTTTTCAGTAACTAACGGCTTGCCAGCGGTGGAACACAACTCTACAGGGAAACTTAGAAGAATATTACAGGCATTGGGACGCCCTGGATCACGGCCTAGCGGTCGGGCGATGTACTAGAGCCCAGCTACCGCACTGGGTGCCGACAGAGAAATGGTATGGGGGCGGAGGGGCTCGAACCCTCACGACCGTTTAAGGTCAACGGATTTTCATTCTCCCGCAGCTTTCGCTGCTGCCCAGGACGAGCCATCTCGAACCGGGTTTTGAGAATTGGACCCTCCCTTTACCCTCGACTTGACGTTAGGGTAGCTCCCGTCGGGCCTCTGCACCTTCCGGCATGAACCACACCGGCTTGGCTCAGGATTGCCGTGTCTAGCAGCCGAGCCCGGCTAGCGCCGTCGCCCAAGCTAGAGGTAGGTTTCCCTGAGTTTGAGAGCTTTCACTTAGCGGATTTCTCCCCTAAGGCTCAGTTTTCTAAGTCCGTAGCGTCTACCATTCCGCCACGCCCCCGCGATCGCCGCCGCCTACGGCAGGGCAATACAGTCTCCTATTCCACCACCAACCGCACGGGATTGCAACTCTCCCCTCCCTCCAACGGGATAACTCGTTATTTTTCGCTCGCTTTTATTTAGCAATGTGTGCTAATGTAACAACAGCTGAAGCAAACGCTCAGCTACATACTTAGTACATTTACCTGGACTAATACATCATGACCACGACTCTACAGCGGCGCGAAAGCGCCTCCCTGTGGGAGCAGTTTTGCCAGTGGGTGACCAGCACCGAGAACCGCCTGTATGTGGGCTGGTTCGGCGTGTTGATGATCCCCACCCTGCTCGCTGCCACCGCCTGCTTCGTCGTCGCGTTCATCGCGGCCCCCCCCGTCGACATCGACGGCATCCGTGAGCCCGTGGCTGGCTCGCTGATGTACGGCAACAACATCATCTCCGGTGCGGTTGTGCCCTCCTCTAACGCCATCGGTCTGCACTTCTACCCCATCTGGGAAGCCGCTTCCCTCGATGAGTGGCTGTACAACGGTGGCCCCTACCAGCTCGTGATTTTCCACTTCCTCATCGGCGTCTTCTGCTACATGGGTCGCGAGTGGGAACTGAGCTACCGCCTGGGTATGCGCCCCTGGATCTGCGTGGCTTACTCGGCCCCTGTGGCCGCTGCCACCGCCGTGTTCCTGATTTACCCCCTGGGTCAAGGCTCCTTCTCGGACGGCATGCCCCTGGGTATCTCCGGTACCTTCAACTTCATGCTGGTGTTCCAGGCTGAGCACAACATTTTGATGCACCCCTTCCACATGCTGGGTGTAGCGGGTGTGTTCGGTGGCAGCCTGTTCTCCGCCATGCACGGTTCTCTCGTGACCAGTTCACTGGTGCGTGAGACCACCGAGAGCGAGTCTCAGAACTACGGCTACAAGTTTGGCCAGGAAGAAGAGACCTACAACATCGTTGCAGCCCACGGCTACTTCGGTCGTCTCATTTTCCAATACGCCAGCTTCAACAACAGCCGCTCGCTGCACTTCTTCCTGGGTGCGTGGCCTGTGATTGGCATCTGGTTCACGGCGCTGGGCATCAGCACCATGGCGTTCAACCTGAACGGGTTCAACTTCAACCAGTCCATCCTTGACTCTCAGGGTCGGGTGATTGGCACCTGGGCGGATGTGATCAACCGGGCGAACCTGGGTATGGAAGTGATGCACGAGCGCAATGCTCACAACTTCCCCCTCGACCTGGCCACGGCTGAGGCTCCCGAAATCATCGGCTAGACTCTAGTCCATTGATTTAACCAAGAGCGCTCCCCTCGGGGGGCGCTTTTTGCTTGGGTGGGGGCGATCGCTACCCCTTAAAATAGGCAATACCCGTCGGCAGATACTGCTAACCCAAGAGGTACCGTAACTCCATGATTCAAGCACTCCGGGATTTACAGCAACGCCAGGGCGCAACTCTATCATCGGAGAGTCTTCCCGTCGCCTTTAGCAGCGCCGCCGCCGAGGCGCTGGAGACGGGGGCCGTACTCTTTGATCGCAGCCACTGGGGTCTGCTTCAAATGACTGGGGGCGATCGCCTCCGGTTTATTCACAACCAGACCACCAATAGCTTTACCCAGCGCCAGCCCGGCGAGGGCTGCGACACTGTATTTGTTACCTCTACCGCTCGAACCATTGACCTAGCCACCGTCTACCTAACCGACGAGGCACTGCTGATTCTCACCTCCCCTGGTCAAGATCAGCGCCTGATGGACTGGATGGATCGCTACATCTTTCCAGCCGATCGGGTGTCTTTGGCGAACCTGACCGGAACTATGGCCGTGTTTTCTCTAGTTGGGCCTGGCAGTACCGCTGCGCTCAACCAGTTGGGAATTGAGGTGGTCGCCGACCTACCTGTGGGTCACCACCACAACGTTGACTTCAGCGGGGTAACCCTGCGTCTGGCGGCGGGCAGTGGCCTGGCCCTGGCTGGCTACACCTTCCTGCTGCCCATGGAGGCCGCCGCATCGGTCTGGCAGCAGCTGATCGAGGCTGGCATCACCCCCGCAGGCGAATCGCTGTGGCAACAGCTGAGGGTGCAGCAGGGACGCCCTGCCCCAAACCATGAGCTCACTGAAAACTACAACCCCCTTGAAGCCGGTCTTTGGCAGGCGATTTCCTTCGACAAGGGATGCTACATCGGGCAAGAAACCATCGCCCGCTTAAACACCTACCAGGGAGTCAAGCAGCAGCTCTGGGGCATTCAGCTCAGCGGCCCGATAGAGCCTGGGGCAGCTATTTTTGTAGAAAACGAAAAAATTGGAGTCCTCACCAGCGTCGTGGAGACGGCCAGTGGGCCTAGGGGACTGGGCTACATTCGTACAAAGGCCGGTGGCGCTGGCCTCGCAGTCACCGTGGGAACAGTGCATGGAGTAGTGGTAGAGGTACCCTACCTAGCTAGAGGCTATCTAGCGGCAAATAGCTAACCGTTTAAGCAGTAACTTGGGTACTCTAGGTGGACGCCCTGATTGTATTAAGCTTGATTAACCAAGCTTGCCCTACGAGATTGAACCCCTATGAGCCAGCCTAAACGCGCCCTGATCACCGGTATTACCGGGCAGGATGGATCTTATTTGGCAGAGTTACTTCTAGATAAAGGCTATGAGGTTTACGGCATTATTCGCCGCACCTCTACATTTAACACCGACCGCATTGACCATGTTTACGTTGACCCCCACAGTGCTGATGCGCGGCTGTTTTTGCACTACGGCGACCTAACCGATGGCACTATGCTGCGCCGCATTCTAGAGCAAGTACAGCCCCAGGAAGTCTATAACTTGGGAGCCCAATCCCACGTGCGGGTGAGCTTTGATTCGCCAGAGTACACCGTAGACTCTGTCGGCATGGGAACGCTGCGAATTTTAGAAGCTATCCGTGACTACCAGCAGCGTACAGGGTTAGAAGTGCGCTTTTACCAGGCTGGCTCCTCTGAAATGTTTGGCAAAGTGCAAGAGATTCCCCAGCGAGAAACCACGCCCTTTTACCCCCGCAGCCCCTACGCCTGCGCCAAGGTCTTTGCCCACTGGCAGACCATCAACTACCGCGAGTCCTACAATTTGTTTGCCTGCAACGGCATTTTGTTTAACCATGAGTCGCCCCGGCGCGGCGAAACCTTTGTCACCCGCAAAATTACCCGGGCGGTGGCCCGCATTGTAGCTGGCCAGCAGAAAAAGCTCTATCTGGGTAACCTCGACGCTAAGCGCGACTGGGGCTACGCCAAAGACTACGTTAAGGCCATGTGGCTGATGCTGCAGCAGGATCAGCCCGATGACTACGTGGTAGCCACCAACGAAACCCACGCCATCAGCGAGTTTTTAGACATTGCTTTTAACCACGTCAATCTCGACTGGCACGACTACGTGGAGTTCGACCCCCGCTACCTGCGGCCCGCCGAAGTCGAACTGCTGATTGGTGATTCGACTAAAGCCCGCCAGGCTCTAGGCTGGGAGCCCAGCGTTACCTTTGAAGAGCTGGTACACCTGATGGTGGAGAGTGATCTAGAGGCCGTCGGTATCCGCCACGGCAATGGCACCCACGCCGATGTGGCAACAATTCGCAAAGAGATGCTGCATCTGGCACCCCAGGGTTAGGGACTAAAGCTGGTTGGCGACGCAAAAGACGGTGTCTGTCCTGGGCATGGACACCGTTTTTTGTTGCCCTAAGCATGCGTTTTAGAGGGCTTTCCTCTACTATGGGAAAGAACAATTGGGTGAGTGACTCGACCCGCTGAGTTGACCCCGATCGCTGTTGTAGGTTTTCCCCTGTATGGCTGACGAAAAGACCCCCCCAGTAGATTCTGCCCCAACGGAAGCAGCCCCGTCTACCGATTCAAAGGCTCAGTCGGCGGAGGCCGCGCCTAAGGCAGAGGCCAAAGCTGCTCCCAAAGCAGAGGCTGGCGCGGAAGCCAAAGCCGCACCTAAGGCCGCGCCTAAAAAAGAAAAGCCTCCGGCTCTGGAAGACAAGCCGTTCACTGAGTTCATTGAGCAGCATTTTATTCCCACCCTGAAGTCGGCGCTGAAAGAAAAGGGCATTGACGATATTCAGCTCACCCTCGACCAGCGACCGTTGGGCGTGTTTGGCGTCAGCGATAGTGAGCCCTACTGGCACGTGAAGGGTGAGTGGCAGCCGGATGTTGGCGTTCGCGATGGATCTCTTTCAGAGCAAGCCTCTCCTGGGGGAAATCGCCAGTTCAACATCGCCTTCACCAAAGACAGCATCTCTAGCCCCAAGCTGTTTTATTTTGCCGATAGAGGGGCTCAGCCCAGCACCATCGAGCAGTTTATGGGTGACGAGCGCAAGATAACCTTAGATCTCCTGGTTCTGTTTACCCTCAGGCGACTGAACGGCCAGAAGTGGCTGGCGCGCAACTAGAGTAAGTAAATCCGCAGGTGAGTAGTCGGTACTGCCCTACGCAACATTGCGTCAGCAGCTTCTCGTCAGGGACGTGCCCTCGGTGTGCCTCTGCCTAAATCCGGATCAATCTTGGCCTGAGTGGCGATCTAAAAACTGCCTCAGCAGACCGATTGTGACAGCGGGATGCTCAAGGTGGGGAAGAACCCCTGAGTTGGGGATTTCGAATACCTGCTGCACGGCCTTTGGGTTAAGGCTCGCCAGCCGTTTAACGGTGGTCGGCGCGGTCAACTGCGACCCTGAGCCCAGCACGACGGTGGTCGGGGTTTGCAGCTGGTGGATGTAGCGCGATAGATCAAAGCTAATCGCTCCCGTGAGGGAAGCCAGGGCTGCGTATTCAGCGTTAGGCTGCTGGGTGCAGGTAAGGTAGGCCTGCACGGTCTCTGGGGTGATGCGGCGAGAATCTGCAAAGAGAAAGGTAGACAGGAACGATCGCACCGCCAGTTCGTTGGCGGCCCCCACCTGATACAGCACTTTATCCAGGCCGGGGGTACTGGCCAGCAGAGCGGGCAGGCTGGCTTTGTAGTCACGGCCAAAGTCGCTGTTGCCCGAGGGCGATACCAAAAACAATCCTTTGAATAAATCGGGCCGCAGGCCTGCCAGGCGAATGACGATACCAGCGGTCAGCGAGGTGGCCGCTACCAGAGTAGGGGGCTCAGCCACCGACTCCAGCAGGTGAGTAATCATGTAGAAATAGTCTTCGGTCGAGTAGGCACGGGGCGCATGGGTTGACTGGCCCCAACCAATTAGGTCGGGGGCGATGACCCGGTGGGTACAGCCAAAGGCGGCGTAGACCTTAGACCACTCAAAGGCCGAGGAGCCACCCCCTAGGCTGTGAAGAAACACTAGCGGGGGACGGTCAACACCCTCCGGTTGCCAGGGCCAGCCGCCAGGGGTGTAGTAGGCCATGACCCCCAGGTCGGTAGCGAGGGCTTGCTGAATAAAGCCCAACGGCTGGAAGTTAAGCATGGTGAGATTCGCTAAGATGCGTGGGTGTGGAGCTGTGATTCAATCTTAGGGCCAATCTAGGGCCTCTGCTGCCCATTTGCATTCTCCCTGGAGGTGAGGCCAACGCTACCGAGCGAACTGCTAATTTATCGCTATCAGGGGGAGACGATTCAGCCGAAGCGGCTGGCGCTGGATAGGGCAAATCGGGCGATCGCCGTCGATCTCATCCAGCTGTTTGAGCAACAGGTAGGCCGCACCCAGGGCGACCTCAACCGCCAGCTGCAAGATCTCGAAGGCGAAGACACCAACTACCGTATCAAGCGGGGGCTGGCCCACATTCTACGCAACAGCTTTGCCACCTTTGACGTGGTGAGCCCGCTGGAGCCCGTTGAACTGCGGCGGCGGGCCTTTGCCCTAGCGGTTCAAACAGTGCCATCCCCCAGCGCCACCGCAGCCCACTTGGCAGCCCTGAGCCAGCTGCTGGCTGAAGAGCTAGACCGCGAAGTCTCGGTGGCTGATCTGCGCCAGGGACTCTACGCCGATCGCCAGGACAACCACATTCTGATCGAGTTTGACGCCCCTACCCCCGAAGCGCTGATCCATCGCTACAACCTGTCGCAGACCCAGGGGGTATTCTACAAAGCCAGCGACCTGGTGATGCACCTGTACCGCAACGACCCCGGCGAGTACAAGCTGATGTTTCGCTACCTGAAACTGTTTCGCCTGATGACCTATATTGAGGGCGACGCCGACCAGGGGTTTACCATCACCATCGACGGCCCCGCCAGTCTGTTTAAGCCCAGCACCCGCTACGGGGTGGATATTGCCAAGCTAATCCCCGCTGTTCTCCACGTCAGCAAGTGGCGGCTGACGGCAACCCTGCAAATGAAGGACAACTTCACCCAGCAGGTAAAACCCCGCCAGTTTACCCTCGACAGCGACTGTGGCTTGGTCACCCACTATCCCCCTGGCAAACCCTACGACAGCATGATCGAGGAGTCTTTTGTCAGCCGCTGGCCCGCCAAAACTCCCTGGCGACTGGAGCGAGAGGTGGATCTGGTGCCCTTGCCGGGCAGCGTCATGATCCCCGACTTTCGCCTGGTGCACCCCGACGGGCGGGAGTATCTGCTGGAGATCGTCGGCTACTGGCGACCCGAGTACCTGCGCAAAAAGTTTGCTCAGGTGCGTAAGTCGGGGCGCAGCAACCTGATTTTGGCGGTGTCAGAACGGCTCAACCTGGAGAATGCCGGGGTAGATATTGCCAATGTCCCGGCCCAGGTGGTGTGGTTTAAGACCAAACTCCAGCCCAAGGTGGTGCTGGCGGTGCTGGGAGACTGAAGCATAACGGCTAGGTCATGATTGTGCCGCCCATGAGTTTTTCGTAGCGCCGCTGGAGTTCTTTGGCTAGCTTGGGCCAGCGAGATAGGGTGGGATCTTCCGTCAGCATAGCTTCTGCGGCTGCACGGGCCAGCATCAGCACATCTTGATCTTCGATCAGACTGGCCAGGGCAAAGTCGGGCAGGCCCGACTGGCGGGTGCCCAGCACTTCCCCAGGGCCGCGAAAGCGCAGATCCATTTCGGCGATAAAGAAACCGTCCTGGGACTGCTCGAGCACCTTGAGACGCTGAAGGGCGGTTTCGCTGCGGCTGCTGCTGAGCAGCAGGCAGAAGGATTGTGCGGCCCCGCGCCCCACTCGGCCCCGCAGCTGGTGAAGCTGGGAAAGGCCAAACCGTTCGGCGTGCTCAATCAGCATTACCGAGGCATTGGGCACGTCCACCCCGACTTCCACGACCGTGGTGGACACCAAAATGTGGGATTCCTGGTTGCGGAAGGCGGTGATGGCGGCGTCTTTTTCGGCGGAAGACATGCGCCCGTGGAGCAGGCCGACGGTGAACTCAGGAAAGATCACCTCCGCCAGGCGCTGGTGCTCTTCCACTGCCGATTTGAGATCGAGCTTTTCGGACTCTTCGACCAGGGGCAGAACGATATACACCTGGCGGCCCTGGGCAATTTCACGCCTGATCAGATCGTAGGCGTGGGGGCGTTCTTTGCTGGTGAGCAGGGTGGTTTGAATGGCTTTGCGACCGGGGGGCAGTTCGTCAATTTGGCTGACATCTAAATCGCCGTGCATGGTCAGCGTCAGGGTGCGGGGAATGGGGGTGGCGGTGAGGGTGAGCACGTGGGGGTTCGCGCCCTTTTGGGTCAGCCTGGCCCGCTGCTGCACGCCAAAGCGGTGCTGCTCGTCGATGACGACCAAACCCAGGTCGCGAAACTGGACGGGATCCTCGATTAAAGCGTGGGTACCAACCAGGATAGGCAACTCCCCCGTCGCCAATTCTCCCAGCAGTTTGCGGCGTTTGGCGGCGCGGGTGGAACCGGTGAGCAGTTCGACCGGCAGGTGCAGCTGGTTGAACCACTCCACCAGTTTGCGGTAGTGCTGCTCGGCCAGCACCTCAGTGGGGGCCATGATGGCGGCCTGGTAGCCCGACTGAATAGCGGCGAGGGTAGCGACCACCGCGACCACAGTTTTACCGGAGCCCACATCTCCCTGCACTAGGCGGTTCATGGGTATAGATTTTTGCAGGTCGGAGAGAATATCGTTGACCACCCGCTGCTGGGCGCTGGTGAGGCTAAAGGGAATGATGCTGTAGAAGCTGTCGATCAGCGCCCCGGTGGGGGCGAGGGCGATCGCAGTTTGCTGGGCCTGCTGCTGCTGACGGCGGCGCAGGAGACCGAGCTGAAGGTAGAGAAATTCGTCGAAGACCAGGCGGCGACGGGCTTTAGCGAGATTCTCTTCGTCGTCGGGGAAGTGGATCTGGGCGATCGCCTCCTCCACCTTCACCAGCTCGTACCGCTGCCTGAGATCCACCGGCAGGGGGTCTTGCAGGTCGGCCACCGCCGGCAGGGAGGCGGCCACGGCTTTGCGCACCAGATCCGCCGCGACGCCCTCGGTGAGCGGATACACCGGCACCATACGGCCAATGGTGAGGGACTCGATGCGATCGCTCAGGCTGTCCAACACCTCCAGATGGGGATCTTCCAGCGTCACCCCAAACTTGCCGTCTTTGACCAAACCCGAGGCCGCAACGACCGCTCCCTGGGGATACTGCCGCTTTTGCTGCTGCTGCCAGCTGGGGGTGGCGTAGCGATTGCCGGGGTAGAAGCGGTTGAGTTTGAGGGTGCCGCTGCCGTCGGAGAGCTGAAGCTCAAAAATGGTGAGCTTTTTGTTGCGGGGGCTGGTGAAACAGTTCACCCGTTTGACGGTGCCGACGATGGTGACGGTTTCGCCCGGTTCTAAATCGCGAATTTTGACCTGCTGGGCGTAGTTGATGTGGTCGCGGGGGTAGTAGTAGAGCACATCCTGCACAGTGAATAGGCCCAGCTTGGCCAGCCGTTCACTGTTTTTTGGCCCAATGCCCTTCAGGTAGGTAACCGGCTGATCGAGGCCAAAGCGAAAGCTGCCTGTCCCGGTTGTCTCGGCTAGCTGGGTAGTCTTAGGTGCAGCTTTGGGCTTGCGGGATGTCTTAGCGGACTTAGATTCTCCAGCGTCTGGGGCGGCACTCTCCCGCGTGCGGAGGGATTTGGTCTCGGCAAATTTTTCCAGCAGGCGCTGGGTGCCGTGGAGAAAGCGGCGGGTTTCGGCCACCAGGTGCTGACGCTGGGCAAAGCTGAGGTCTATGTAGCCGTCGTACTTTTGGGCCAGGCTCTGCCACGACTGCTGCTGATCGCCGGGAAGAATGGTCGGGGGCTGTTGCAGACTGTCGCGCAAAAACTCGCTGAAGCTCTGCTGCTTGCCCACCAGGTTGTTGAAGCCGGTTTCGGCCTCCACCGAAAGGGCTCGCTGGAGCCGCACCCAGTCGGGCTGAGAAGTCGGTGCTTCTGTCATGGATGCCTGCCCCAGAACCCTAGTGGGATGAGCCATCGTACCAGACGGCGCGCCAAGCCTGCTCGGCCTGGGCGATCGCCAGCTCGCGCTCAGCCCGCTGGTACTGCTTGCCCAGCTTGCGCAGACGGCCCACGGCGGTACGCAGCTTGCTGCGCCACAAGGCTGTCTGCACATCGCCAAACTCAAGATCGGCCAGACGTAGCTGAATCGCTGCCAGGTGGGTCATGGTGCCCTCTAGAGCTTCTTCCTCGTCCTCCTCCTGCCGGTCGGCGTCAGCATCCGTCTCCTGGCGTTCAAACTCGGCGGGCATCTCTCCAGCCACGGCCACCAGCACGTTGAGCACATTGGGTACAGCGCGCCCTTTGGGGACTGCCATATCGGCATCAGCGGCGGCCTCCAGCACCGTCTCGGGTAGATCGGGAATCACCTGGGCCTTACGCAGCAGCCGGTTGGCTTTTCGTGAGACTCGCTGAAGTACGTCGCGAATGCGCTGCTCCAAAATTAAGTGGTGCTTGGCCACCAGGGTCGGGGTCAGCGGGTCGCCAGTAAAGGGGCGATCGCTAAATCTGTCCTCAACGTCGCTGGAGATAGCCGCCATCAGCACCGACTGCATCAGCTGTTTGGGGTCCAGGGCCAGGGCTTTGCCATCGGAGGAGGCCTCCTCCGGTACAGATGGCGGCGTGGCGTCACCCGACGCAGCCACCGGATCGATATCGGACTCAGCAGCGATCGCCCCTTCTATCGACTCTATTGGCCCCTCGCCCACCTCAGGCTCAGGTTCATCAGCAAGTTCGGCTGGTTCGCCTGGGTCAGCTGGCCCTTTCTGGCCCTCAGCATTTTCGACATCTGCCTCTGGCTGGGCCAGGGCGACCAGGGCAGCCTCCAGGCGATTGAGGTCGGCCTGGTCAAGGTTCGGTTCCACCAGGGGAGGATCGGCCTCCATCAGCTGCTGCAGCCAGTTTTGGGCTTTGCGCCCCAGGGTTTGCATGCTCTGCTGCAAACGGCCGCGATCGCTCACCGGCAGAGCCAAAAACTCTTCGGGATACACCTGAGTACAGAGGTGATAGGTGGCCATCACCACCTGCCGACCCATGGCCTGCCCCAGCACCGCTAAGTAGGTCGCATAGGCCTGGCGAAACTCCTCAGCCAGGGTGGCGGTAGCGCCCTCCAGCCCCTGCAGATCGTTGCGAATACTTTCAACTGGCCTTACCATGCCTCTCTGCCCGTGCATACCTGATTATAGAAAATATTGAAAACGGGGGCGCAATACCAGCACCCCCGCTATGGTTGGCGGCTCAGAATCGGTCACCTATGACCTTTGCTAACCCAGCCGTTAGCCCCTGGCCCCGAGTCAGCTCACGCTGGCCCTACTTCTTTTTCTTACCCTTATCTTTCTTGGGTTCAGCCGCAGGCTTGGGTTCAGCCGGGGGCTCAGCATCGGCCACGGGCTCTGCTTTCTTGTTGAGACCAGCCTGGGCCGCCACCTCTTCAGCGAAGTTGGTCTCTTCTTTTTCGATGCCCTCGCCCAGCACAAACCGAGAGAAGCGACGTACCTGAATGTTTTCGCCCAGCTTGGAGACCGCCTGCTTGATCAGCTCCTCCACCGAGATATTTTGATCCTTGATAAAGGGCTGATCCACCAGGGAAAGTTCCTTCAGGCGCTTTTGAATGCGGCCTTCAACAATCTTTTCCTGCATGGCAGCGGGCTTGTTGGCGATGTCGTCGCGGCCCATCTCAATGGACTTTTCTTTGGCAGCCACATCGGCTGGAATATCGCTGACCCGCACATACTCTACGTTGGGGCAGGCCGCAATCTGCATGGCAATGTCGCGCACCAGCGTTTTGAACTCATCACGACGGGCCACAAAGTCAGTTTCGCAGTTGACTTCGACCAGTACGCCGACCCGACCACCGGTATGGATGTAGCTGTCAACTAGGCCCTCAGCGGCGACCCGACCCTCTTTCTTAGAGGCCGAGGCAATGCCCTTCTGGCGCAGCCACTCAATCGATTTTTCAATATCGCCGTCGTTTTCTTTGAGGGCTTTTTTGCAGTCCATCATGCCCGCGCCGGTCTTGTCGCGCAGGTCTTTAACGAGCTTTGCAGAAATTTCTGCCATGGTGATTTACCGTCCTAACGCGCTATCGTCAAACTCAATACAAACAGAGGAAAATGCCTTAATTCAGCTTAAACCCCAGGGGGCATCTTAGCTCAGACAACTGTTGGGCAAAGGCAGAATGCTCTCCCTTTGCCCAATGGAACCCAGACGCTCAACCCCGCTTAAAGGGCAGAGAAACTCAGTTCTACCTAGTCGTCACCATCGGCGGCGGGGGCGTCGTAGCCGTATTCGTCATCCTCGCCACCGTCGTAGTCGTCGTAGTCATCGTCGGCACCGCGGGCCTTAGCACCGCTGGAGCCTTCGTGAATGGCGTCGGCCAGCTTGCCGAGAATTAGCTTGATGGAGCGAATGGCGTCGTCATTGCCGGGAATAGGCACATCCACCAGGTCGGGGTCGCAGTTGGTGTCTAGCAGCGAAATGATGGGAATACCCAGCTTGTGGCACTCCGACACAGCGTTGTACTCGCGCTTGATGTCAACGATGATGGCGACATCGGGCACCTTGCGCATGGTCTTGATGCCCCCCAGGTACTTTTGCAGCTTTTCTAGCTCGCGGCGCAGCACGGCGGCTTCTTTTTTGGGGCGCAGGTCAATGACACCCAGCTCTTCCATGCGCTCTAGCTCTTTGAGGCGGTTGGCGCGGGATTTGATGGTTTCCCAGTTGGTCAGCATGCCGCCCAGCCAGCGCTGGTTCACATAGTGGGAGCCGCAGCGGCTCGACTCTTGGGCCACAATGCCAGCCGCCTGACGCTTGGTACCAATGAACAGGAACTTTTGTCCCTGCTCAGCCGCCGTGCGGACAAATTTGTAGGCCTCTTCCATCAGCTGGGCGGTCTGCACCAGGTCGATGATGTGAACGCCGTTGCGGGCGGTGAAAATGTACTGATCCATCTTGGGGTTCCAGCGGCGGGTTTGGTGGCCGAAGTGAACCCCAGACTCGAGTAGCTCGGGGAGAGTAATAACGGGCATTGGGTTTTGACTCCTTTCGGGTTAATCCTCCACTCGAACGTGCTCTCAGCCAGGAGAGACCCGAAAATTCGAGTGTGTGGTTTTTAGCAACTTTACTAGGGTAGCACAGGTAGGTCAGCCTCAGGAGATAGGCGCTAGGGTGTCTGAGGTGTTGTTTTGAATTTTTGGGAAACGTTAGCACGTTGGCACGTTCAAACGTTTCCCAAACCCTTACTGCCCCACTTTAGGGAACTCGCGCTAATCGTCGAAGTGCTTAACAATCGCCTCAGCGAACTCCGAGCACTTTAGCGGCGGGCTGACCGGCGGCTCCATCAGGCGGGCCAGATCGTAGGTGACTTCGCGGGAGGCGATCGCCCCCCCAATCCCTTTTTTGATCAAGTCTGCGGCCTCCTGCCAGCCCAGGTATTCCAGCATCATCACCCCGGAGAGAATGACGGAGCCGGGGTTGATGCGGTCGAGCCCGGCATGCTTGGGGGCGGTGCCGTGGGTAGCCTCAAAGATGGCGCAGGTGTCGCCGATGTTGGCCCCTGGCCCCATACCCAGGCCGCCGACGATCGCCGCCGCCGCGTCCGAGAGATAGTCGCCGTTCAGGTTCATGGTGGCGAGAATCGAGTACTCGTCGGGCCGGGTCTGAATCTGCTGAAAAATGCTGTCGGCGATGCGATCGTTCACCATGATCTTGTCTTTCCACTGGCCGTTACCGTGGCTGTCCCAAATAGCGGCGAGAATGCCCTCGACTTCGGCATGGATGGCGGCTTTTTTCTCGGGAGTTAGGGCATCGTAGCCGGGCTCGATCTGGCGGGCGTTGTCTTCGATAGAAATATCGGGGTTGGCCTCTTTGTTGCCCAACACCCAAGACTCGCGCTCGGTAACGCACTCATCGCGGAATTCTGAGGTGGCCAGCTCGTAGCCCCAGTCGCGGAAAGCCCCCTCGGTGTACTTCATGATGTTGCCCTTGTGCACCAGGGTGACCTGCTGCTTGTCTTTGGGCAGGCGCAGGGCGTGCTTCATGGCGCGGCGCACCAGGCGCTGGCTGCCGGTTTTGCTAATCGGCTTAATGCCGATGCCCGCGTCGAGGGGAATCTGCTTTTTGCCGTGCTCGGGAGTGGCGGGGATCAGCTCGGTGTTGAGGTATTTGATCAGCTGGTCGCCAATCGGGTCGCCCTGCTTCCACTCGATGCCCAGGTAGATGTCTTCGGTGTTTTCTCTATAGATAATGACGTCGAGCTTTTCGGGGCTGCGGTGGGGGGAGGGGGTGCCCGCGTAGTATTTGCAGGGGCGCACGCAGGCGTAGAGGTCGTTGATCTGCCTGAGGGCCACGTTGAGCGAGCGAATGCCGCCGCCTACGGGGGTGGTGAGCGGCCCTTTGATCGCTACACCGAATTCTTCAATGGCTTTGAGGGTGTCGTCGGGCAGGTACTGGTAGGTGCCGTACTGCTCGCAGGCTTCGTCGCCCGCGTAGACCTTAAACCAGACAATCTCGCGCTTGCCGCCGTAGGCCGCGGCCACTGCTGCATCAAATACCCGCTGGGCGGCGGGCCAGATATCTACCCCCGTTCCATCGCCACGGATGTAGGGAATGATAGGCGTATCTGGCACGACGGGTTCGCCATCTTTAAAAGTGATGCGTTCGCCTACTGTCGGGGGGGTGATCCGTTCGTACATCGCTAATTGCCCGCAAACGACAAAACATCCCATAGTCTAATGCGCTTTAACCCACATTTTTGCTCGTTTGGCCACGATTTAGCCCTAAGTGTCTACGGTCTAGATTGTTACCGGCCCCTCTCCCGCGCTCGGCAACCCGCTGCCGATCCTCTGATGCAGCCCTGGTCGGCAGTGGCGGTGAGGCTACAGGTTGCCGCCGTTTCCCTTTAAAGCCCGTGCCCTCAGCCCTAATCTGACTTACCGTTGAGATCTCGAATGTATGAACACGGTTTTGATTGTTGACGATGATCCTGTCCTGCAACTGGCGCTGACCCGGCGCTTAGAGGCTCAGGGGTTTGAGGTGATGAGTGCGACCTCAGGGCAAGAGGCGCTCGACTTGCTGGGCAGTAAACCCGTCGATGTTGTGGTGTCAGATGTGATGATGCCGGGCATGAGCGGGTTCGAGTTTTGCCACCACCTGCGAGCTAGCCCCGCCGGAGAAATGGTGCCGTTTATCTTTTTGTCGAATCTGGGGGAGCTGACTAACCGGGTGCAGGGTCATTTGCTGGGGGCCGACGACTACTTGGTAAAGCCTTTTTCGGCCCAGGAGCTGATTGCCAAGGTGAAGGGGGCGATCGCGCGATCGCAGCGTCTCCACACCGCCCTAGAGCGCATGCTTCAGCAGTCCACCCTGCAACCGTCCCCCCTCCCCCTCACCCCTGCCGAGGAGCGCGTCTTTTGGGAAGTTGTCCAAGGCTTCACCAACAAGCAGATCGGCGAGCACCTCTTTCTCAGCCCCCGCACCGTGCAGACCCACCTCAGCAACATGCTGACCAAGCTCAACCTCGAGAACCGATCGCAGATCGTGCGCTTTGCCTTTGAGCACGGCTATCGGATACCGGAAGAATCGGAGAGAGGGTAAGCGGGAAAGTTTTGAATGTTTAATTTTGAGTTTTGAGTTTTTGCTGTACACCGAGCATTCAAAACTTAAAATCCAAAACTTAAAACTCTCTCCCCATCTTCCCCATCCCCTCACCTCCCTCATCTCCCCCGGCCCCTTCACCTCCCTACCCAACAAGCCCTATGATTGGAATGGGCTATCTCGTACGGTATCTATGGTTTCGGACAGCGACACAGTGGTGGATTTGCGCGCTCAGCTGCGGGGCGATTCGCTGAAAAAGCAGCTCTCGGCGGTGCATGAGCTGCTGGCCCTGGGGCCAGAGGGGCTAGAGGTGCTGACCGCTACCCTGGTGGAGCGCAAAGACGAGCAGCCGACGATTTTAGACGGCAAAATCTTTCAGGTGCTCTACGCCGCCGACCAGGGGGCGCTGCGGCAGATGCTGACTCAGCAATGGCCCCAGGGGCGGCTGACTATGCCCTCGGCCCAGGGGGTAGACTACGGGCCGCTGCAAGAGCTGTTAGTTCAGCAGGAGTTTGAAGCGGCCGATCGGCTGACGTTAGCAAAATTGTGCGAGCTGGCGGGGCCGACGGCGGTGAAGCGCAAGTGGGTGTACTTCACTGAGGTAGAACAGTTTCCGGTGGTGGATTTGCGCACCATCGATCGGCTGTGGCAGACCTACTCCGAAGGCAAGTTTGGCTTCTCGGTGCAGCGCCGGGTCTGGCTCAGCCTCGGCCAAAATTGGGACAAGTTCTGGCCTCGCATTGCCTGGAAGGACGACAACGTGTGGACTCGCTACCCCGGCGGCTTTATCTGGGATTTGAGCGCCCCCGACGGCCATCTGCCCCTGTCAAACCAGCTGCGCGGCGTACGCATGATGGCCTCGCTGCTGGCTCACCCCGCCTGGAACGAGGAGGCCTAGCGGTGCCGAAGCAGCGCACTAAGGCCGACCTGCCCACCAAAGTGTGTCCCGTGTGCCAGCGCCCGTTCACCTGGCGTAAAAAGTGGGCCGACTGCTGGGACGAGGTGAAGTATTGCAGCGATCGCTGCCGCCGCCGTCGCTAGCGGCTGCCCCTGAGTTACCCAGTTCTTTGGCTACAGTTCCTCGACGGTTGCCCCCTTAAGATAAGAGAGCATTTTAAGGATAGCTGCCATGACTCAGCCCCTACCCAAGGTCATCATTCACGGAGGAGCCGGTAGCTCAGTGGGCCACAAAGAGCGGCTGGTGACGCTGCGGGAAGATTTGTACGACATTGTCAATCAGGTGTACAGCAAGGCCGAGGCGGGGGCCAGCGCCCGCGACTGCGTCGTGCTGGGCTGCCAGCTGATGGAAGACTCGCCCCACTTTAACGCGGGCTACGGCTCGGTGCTGCAATCCGACGGCCAGGTGCGCATGAGCGCAGGCCTGATGGATGGCGATGCCCAGCGATTTAGCGGCATCATCAACGTGTCGCGGGTGCGCCACCCCATCGATCTGGCGGCCTACCTGCAACCCGCCGCCGATCGCGTGCTGTCTGACCTGGGCGCAGCTGAGCTAGCCCGAGAGATGGGCCTGGTACCCTTTGACCCAGTGACCGATCTGCGCCTTAAAGAATGGATGCGGGAGCGGGCCAACAACTTTCAAAGCGCTATGGCTGGGGTGGTGGCAGAAACGGTAGACATTCCCGCTGACCCCGAAAGTCGGCGGGGCACCATTGGGGTGGTGGTGCTAGACACAGAAGGACGCCTGGCGGCAGGTACCTCTACAGGCGGCAAGGGGCTAGAGCGGCTGGGGCGGGTCAGCGACTCAGCTACTCCGGCGGGCAACTACGCCAACGCCCTGGCGGCGGTCAGCTGCACTGGCATCGGTGAAGACATTCTCGACGAATGTCTGGCGGCCCGCATTGTGGTGCGGGTGAGCGACGGCATGGATCTTTTGGTGGCGTTTGAGAAATCCTTTGCGGAAGCGACGGCCCACGGGCGAGATTTTGGGGCGATCGCCCTCAGCCACCAGGGGCAAATAGCCTGGGGCAAGACCAGCGAGGTGCTAATCGCGGCCTACCATACGGGCGATGCAGTGGGCGATACCCTAGATCTAGACTCAGGCACATTAACCGGAGTGGTTTGACAGCTATGACTGACCCCAACGCGCCCAAACGCAACCCCTCGGCCTTAGAGAAAAACGTGCTCAAAATCGACGTACCAACGCTGATGGTGATTTTGGCAGTGCTGATTTTGCTGCCCCTGCTGGCAACGGGGTTTATCTCGCAGTAGATAGCGCCCAGCCGAACGGCTATTCCACAGCAGGGCTGCCAGAAGATTGCCAAGAAAAGCCTGCAAGGGTTGAACGTACCTAGCTGGGGCCAAAGGCTGGGCCCCGATTGTTCTGGCTGGCTGAGAATTACGCACAGCCGGAGGCGGGCAACGATTGTTGATTTTACTCAGATGTGCTAGATTCGCAGTCAACTCAATAGTTACGCTGCCTAATTCGGCTTTCTCTAAGGGCTGGCCGAAGCGGAGGAACCAAATTTTGGGGCTTATCTCAGGGCGAAACCCATCGCCAGAGAAGGGGATCTCTCACCCCTCGCCCGTCAGCTAACTCCGTCGGCCTTGGGAGAGAACGTACTGGAAGCTTTTTCTAGCGCTATCCGTAGTTCTCCTGCACAGTTAATCCCCTCGGTGAGCCTTGGCCATCGAAGGGTTTTTGTTTAGCACCATAAAGGAGACAGGCTGTGGAAACCTGGTCTGAGATCACCGCGTCGGTGATCTTTTTGGGCGTACTGGCCCTGATTGCTACCGAGCGTCTGCACCTCACCATTGCCGCCTTTTTGGGGGCCATGCTGCTGATCTTTCTTCACGTGCTGACCCTCGATCAGGCAATTAGCTACATCGGTAAAAGCTACGCTACCCTGGCTTTGTTTTTTGGGGTAATGGTCATGGTGCGGGCCTTTGAGCCCACCAAAATCTTTGAGTACCTGGCAACCCAGATGGTGATTATGGCCCGAGGCGAAGGTAAACGCCTGCTGCTGGGCATTGTCGCCATTACCACGCCCGTCTGTGCCATGCTGCCCAACGCCACTACGGTGATGCTGCTGGCCCCGCTGATCCCGCCCATGGCGGCAGAACTCAACATCAATTTTGTGCCGCTGCTAATTTTGATGGTGTTTGTGGCCAACAGTGCTGGCCTGCTGACTATCGTGGGCGACCCGGCCACGTTTATTGTGGGTAGCTCAATTAACATGAGCTTTTTAGACTATCTAATCAAGCTGAGTTTGGGGGGCGTGGTGGCGATCGCCACCATCGTCGTCATGCTGCCGATTTTGTTCCCCAATACCTGGCACAAAAAGCTGGATAACCTCGACCATCTACCCCACCCTGTGGTCAACCATCCCCGCATGCTGGCCCTGGGGGGAGTAATTGTAGCCCTGGTGCTGGGGCTGTTTGTGGTGGGCGACAGTCTGCCAGTGCCGATTTCTCCCCCGGCGATCGCCCTGCTCGGTGCCGCCCTTTGCCTGCTGCTCACCCACCACAGCGGCATTGACACCGTGCAAAACATACTGCGCGATGTGGACTGGAGCACGCTGGTGTTTTTTATGAGCGTCTTTGCGCTGATTGGGGGTCTGCAAGAAACCGGAGTGATCAGCCAGGCCTCCGGGCTGCTAGGGGTCGTAATTGGCCAAAATATTGCCCTGGGTGCGATGCTGCTGCTGTTTGTCACCGGCATTCTCTCCAGCCTGATACCCAACATTCCCCTGGTGGTAGCCATGGTACCCCTGCTTAAGGAGTACCTGGTGAATGTCAATCTGGCGGGGCCAGAGCTACTTTCTCCCGACTTTAGCGGGCAGATTCCACCGGAAATCTTGCCCCTGTTTGCCGCCATGATGTTTGGCGCTACTCTGGGCGGCAACGGCACTCTGGTCGGCGCGTCGTCGAATATTGTGGCGGCGGGCATTGCAGAACAACACGGCAAGCCCATTTCGTTTGGACTATTCTTGAGCTACGGCCTGCCCCTGATGACACTACAACTGGTGGTGATTAGTGCCTACGTAGCGGTGCGCTTCTTGCTGTAGGATGAGCCTCTCGCCCTGGAGGCGATAGGCCGGCGGCAGTTCCTCCAGAAACGCCGCAGATTTAACCGAATTGAACCAATTCGGCAAGCATAATCCTTGGGTAAGAGCAAGGCAACGCCCCTACGTCGAACCTGTCCTACCCCGGTAAACTGTTTGCAGTAGGCAGTAAAGGGCTGGGGATCCGAGAATTCAGCCAATGGGTAGCTCACCACGATTGCTGTCGTGGTGGGATCTGTACTGTCGATTTTTAGTTAAGAAATAAATTTAGCTGCGGATTTTTGCGATCGCAGTAAATCCTCCTAATTTGGGGGAAGCATCTCCACCCTTCGAACGACTTCGCTTTGTCGAGCAATCCATTAGTTTGATACAAGGTTTGTGGGTTCTGGAGCTATGCACTGCTGAAGAATTAGCAATCTACGCTCTTGGTGTCGGCTAGCACTCGATGGCATATCAACCCATCAACTATCAGCTAGAAGGACAGCTAGAGGAGCTATAACTCTTCGGTTGTTGGCAGCCAAATTTCTGCCCCGTAGTGCTGGTTTGGCAGGCTTAGAAAGCTTTTCTTGAGAAAGCATATTTATAGATTTCCAGAGCACAAGCCGGGTTCTGCTGCCGACATAGCGGCGATGAATCTGCGTACGATCCAATCGGAGGTAACATGAGACGACTATCTATCGGAACAATTTCGGCACTCTTTTTAGCGGGCGCGGCGTCCCCTGCCGTTCTGGCCAACACAACCGGCACTTTTCAGCCTCAAGACCAGCCGGTGAGCCAACTGCCTGGTGCCCCTCAAACTCCTGGTCAAATACAAACTCCGGGACAGAACCAGACGCCGGGCAGCCCTCAAACCCCTGGGCAAACGCCTAACCAGGCTCCAGGTCAACCTCAGACTCCGGGGCAGATGCAAACCCCTAACCAGCCCCAGGTTCCTGGGCAAATGACCCCTGGGCAGATGCAGACCCCCGGACAACCTCAGACCCCTGGGCAGATGCAGACCCCTGGGCAGATGCAGACTCCTGGGCAACCTCAGACCCCTGGGCAGATGCAGACTCCGGGACAGATGCAAACCCCTGGGCAACCTCAGACCCCTGGACAGATGCAGACTCCGGGACAGATGCAGACTCCGGGACAGATGCAAACTCCTGGGCAAACCCCAGGCCCAAGCACTGAGTTTCGCGGTGTGACAACCGGGGATGCTCTGTCTGCCGATGCGGTCAGCCCCTTCCAACTGGCCTACATGGCGGTTAGAGGCGAATTTGAAGCAGAAAACTACTCGCCCCACCAGCTTCGCAGAAGCGTTGCCCAGGGCCGCAACATTGTTGAAGCCGCTGCTGACCAGGGCTACATCAGCAACGATCTGAGAGAAGACAGTGGTTATATCGACCAGGTCAATCAGGTCTTGAGGATGCAGGCTCGAGACTGGAGGAACTAATACCGAATCCTAGCTGTGTACCCTCGGTTTGTCGGGGCATTGCGGTGCAATGCTTCGACAGAATCCCTGTTTTGAATTGGGGTTTCCCCAAGGCAGATCTCCCCTGAGTCGCCGTGCGGCAAGCCCAGGACTCCATAGCGCACCTGTAGCACCGTTGCGGTGGGCTTCAAGTACCAGAAGCAGTTGCTCAAGGTTGGGCTGTAAGAGTTCTCACAGAGGATGCGGCGTTAAAGACCGTTGGCCCTGCGGCCAGCTGCCCATCGAGCAAAACCCTCCTGAGTAGGCGATCGCCCTGCCCAGGAGGGTTTTGTGCTGCGTCGAGAGCGGCGCGGGTGCTGAGAGCTGCTGGGGGTGCTGACCAGAGCGCTATTGATCTAGGGTGGGCAAAAGACTGAGGATAGCCTGCCCATAACGCTGGATATCTTGGAGGCGCAGAGCTTGCTCGGGGGAGAGAGTGGCGGTTTGGTTCAGGTGGTCGGTGTAGGCCAGTAGGGTATCGACAGCGCGGGTGGCTGTGGTCAACCAGGAATCGGACACGCCTGGGGATTGGAGGGTGGCGATCGCCCTCAGACGCTTCTGGCAATCTACCACTTGTCTCTGCAACTGCTGAATCGTCAGCTGATGGTGCACCCGCGCCTGCACTTCAACCACTTGAAACGGCTTGGTAATGTAGTCTACACCGCCCGCTTCAAAAGCTCGAGTTTTGTCAATGGCTTCATCTAGGGCGCTGAGAAAAATCACCGGGATGTGCTGCGTAGCGGCGTCGTTTTTGAGCTGTCGACAGACCTCGAACCCATCCATTGCGGGCATGCGGATGTCGAGCAAAATGACGTCAGGGGGAGCGGCTTTAGCGCCGATTATTGCCATCGAACCGCTTCTTACCGCCCTAACTCGATGCCCCTGGCTGGAGAGGGTATCTGATAGAATCCGAAGATTGTCCGCCAGGTCATCTACGATCAGAATATGGCCCTGGCAAGTAGGGGTATTAAAATCCATGCAGCGGCAGTCTAGTTGCTTGAGGAACTCCTGATACCAATCGTCCACGGCGCTGACGCGGCAACCCCCAATGAGAAACCCGTAGAGTGCAGCCGCGCAGCGATGCCCTTGCCAGGGCTGTTTTCAGGACAAATTTTGTCTGTGTACCCCCGATTGGTAGAGGCGTCGCACTATAGCGTCCCTACCAATCATCGGTTTTGAACCGGGGTTTTGTGAGCCGGATTGGGTGCGACTAGAAGAGGAACATAGAACCCTGAGGGACAAACCCTACCACTGTATACAGAAGTTATAAGAAAAAAATATGGGCCGCTCAGGGCCCTCCCAGACCCGGCCTGGGGCGGGCTAGCCTGCTTTATTCATGATCCGACTGAAGGGTCTGTCAATCCCGCGCAGGCGGGAATCCAATCTAGAGTAAGTTGCCTGCCATGGATTCCCGTGGCCACGGGAATGACAGCCACTGATGGCCGGTTTCGGGAATAATCCGGGCTAGATGCGCCCAAATTGCTCAAATTAGGGATTCGGAATCTGCTGGAGCAGGTCGTGGATCGTGTCAAAGGCGAAGTTGTCGAGATGCTGATGCAGCAGATTTGCCAGGGGGCGGTGGCTGGGGGGAAGTTGGTCGATCAGCTGAGTGATGAGTTCACTGTCGAGCTGTAGGGTGGCGTGGTGCAGCTGGCGGCGAATCTGCGGGGAAAGGGTGCCCAGGGCGGCGATCGCATCGGCGGCGGCCAGGGGTGCAGCGGTTACCACCGGGGACTCTGGGCTGTAGGTGTACTGCACCCCCAGGTGCTCAGCTAGTTTAGCCAGCACGTAGCCGAGCTGAAAGGGCTTGCGGACAAAATCGTCGCAACCTACGGCCAGCGCCTGGGCACGGTCTTCTTCAAAGGCGTTGGCGGTTAGGGCAATGAGTTTGGTGGGGGGCAGGTCATTGGCCCGCTCCTGGGCGCGAATGTGCCGGGCCAGGTCGCAGCCAGTGAGGGTGGGCATGCGGATGTCGAGCCAGATCAGCTGGGGGTGCCAGCGCTCCCAGAGGGCGATCGCCTCCTGGCCATCGCGGGCTTCGCTGACCCCAAAACCCACGGCGCTGAGCAGCTGGGTGAGCAGCTGGCGATGGGTGTCGTCGTCGTCTACCACCAAAATGCGGTAGCTGGGCTGACCCGGTGCCAGCTCGGCAATCTGAGCTGAGGGCAGCACTGGATCTGTCTCCTCTACCCCTGCGGCTACCTGCATCGGCAGGGTAAAGGTAAAGGTGGAGCCTGCGCCGGGCTGACTGGCAACGGTGAGGGTACCCCCCAACAGCTGCACAAACTGGTGGCTAATCGACAGCCCCAGACCGGTGCCCTCAAACACCCCGGCCCCCTGGTTTACCTGCACGAAGGGTGCAAACAGGCCGTCGAGGTGTTCGGCGGCGATGCCAATGCCGGTGTCGCTGACGGTAAAGGCAATCGATAGGCCCGCGCCGGGCCTCAGGCCGACGGGGATGGGCTCCACCGGAGCAAGCCGGAGACAGACCTGGCCCTGGGCGGTGAACTTAATGGCGTTGCCCACCAGATTGATCAGCACCTGGCGCAGTTTGGGCTCGTCGCTGCGCAGGTAGCGGGGCAGGGCCGGGTGGCGATCGATCGCCAGGGTTAGCCCTTTGCCCTGGGCGCGCACGCAAAACATGTCGCCCAGGGTGGTCAGCAGCTTGTCTAAGTCAAAGCAGAGCGGGTTGAGGCGTACCTGTCCAGCTTCGATTTTGGCCATTTCGAGGATGTCGTTGATCAGTTCGAGCAGGTGCTCGCCGCTGCGGTTGATAATCTCCAGGGATTGGCGGTTGCCGCTGCCGAGGGCGGTATCGCGGGCCATCAGCTGGGCAAATCCTAAAATCGCGTTGAGCGGGGTGCGCAGTTCGTGGCTCATATTGGCCAAAAATGTGCTCTTGGCCCGGCTGGCCGACTGGGCCGTTTCCATCGCCTGCTGGAGGGCCTGGGTGCGCTCTTGCACCCGCTGCTCTAGTTCGGCGTTGAGCTGTTGGAGGGCAGCTTCGGCCCGTTTGCGATCGCTGATGTCGTACAGGCTGCCGACAATGCGGTAGACCCGGCCCTCGGGGTTGACGATGGGGTTGTAGGTGCCCAGCAGCCAGTGGGTTTTGCCCGCCACGGTGAGCGATCGCTCAAAGGTGAGGGGCTGGCTGGTGGCGATGCAGTGCCGGTAGCGCTGGAGAATTTCGGCGGCCTCCTGGGCTCCAAAGGCCTCCTCTAACGATTTGCCCGCTACCGGCGCGCTGGTGGTGCCAAACAGTCGCGCGGCAGCCGGATTTAGCCCCACCAGCCTGACGGTGCCGTCCTCGGCCACCTCGGAGACGCAGACCGGCTGGTTGACCCCTTCATAGATGCTGCGCAAAAACTGCTCCTGCTCCCGCAGCTGCATTTCGGCCTGGCGGTAGTCGGTGATGTCTTCGTAGCAGCCGAGCACGCCGATCACCTCCCCGTCGTTGTCGGTGAGGGGCACCTTGCTGGTGCGGGCCCAGCGCTCAATCTCGGGGTCGGGGCTGGGGAGCCGTTCTTCGTAGCCCAGGCCAGGGGTTTGGGAGGAGACAATCTGGGCGTCTTCGGCCCGGTAGCGGCAGGCATTGACAATAAAGGGAAGATCGCTGTCGGTTTTGCCCACCACCTGGTCTGGGGTAAGGTTCAAGTCCTGGGCAAAGGCCAGATTACAGCCCAGATAGATCGAGTTGCGGTCTTTCCAAAACACGCGCTGGGGAATGGTGTCGAGCACCAGCTGCAGCATGGTGCGTGAGTCTTGCTCGGCCTGCTCAGCCTGTTTGCGGTCGGTGATGTCGTTGGCGACGCCGACGATGCGGTAGACTTCGCCACGCTCGTTGAGTACCGGAAAGGCCCGATCGTGAATCCAGCGAGTTTCGCCGTCGGCTCGCCGAATGCGGTAGACCTGGTCGTAGTCGTGAATGCGATCGGGGTGCAGGGCCGCCTCCACCTCCGCCAGATCGTCGGGATGAATGGCCTCGGCCAGTACCCCAATGGACTGGTACAGGGCCTCGCAGGAAATACCCCACACCCGCTCGAAGGCAGGGCTGACGTAGAGGGTCTGGCTGGAGTCAGCGGTCGTCATCCAAAAGACTTCTTGAATGGTTTCGGTAATCTGGCGAAAGCGGGCCTCGCTCTCTTGCAGATTGATCTCGGCCTGTTTGCGATCGCTGATGTCGAAATTAACTCCGCCGCTGTACAGCGGCGTGCCGTTGTCGTCGCAGTAGACGCGCCCGCACAGAGCCATCCAGTGGATGCTGCCATCGGGCCACTGTACCCGCCCCTCAAAGCTGAGGTCGCCGGTGGCCAGGGCGTGGGCAAAGGCGGCGTCAAAGCGGGGCTGGTCGGCGGCCACCACATGCTGTCGGGTCAGGGCCTGGCTCCAGGTCTCAACCGGGGTGGCGTAGCCGAAGAGCTGGTCATGGCGCAGCGATCGCAGCGCCACATCCTGGGTTAAGTCAACGTACCAAGTGCCCATCTGGGCGGCCTCCAGGGCAATTTCTAGACTCTCCTGGGCCTGGCGCAGGGCCAGCTCAGACTGCTGGCGTTTGGCTTCATCGCGCTTGCGATCGCGAATGTCTCGGCAGGTGGTGCCCATGCACAGCGGCTCCTGGGTATGGGCATCGCGAATCAGAAAGATCACCTGCTCTACGGCAATGTCTTCGCCGGTCTGCCAGTGGCGGAGAGTAGACTCGCCGCGCCAGTAGCCCTGCCGACGGGCAATGGGCAAAACCTCCTGCATCAGTCGCGCTACGGTAGCGGCACTGTGGAAATCGGCGATGGCGGCTCCATCGACTGCCTCCTCTGCCGACAGCCCCACCAGCTGCCGTCCCGACCGGTTGATGTAGAGCACTTCGCCGCTGAGGCTGGCGGTACCCACAAATTCAGTACTGTTTTCAACAATGGCGGCCAGCTTTTGCAGCTCCTGGGTGCGCTGCTGCACCCGCTGCTCCAGCTCGCCGTTGAGCTGGTGCAGGGCCAGTTCTGCCCGCTTGCGTTCGGCCTCGTCGCGTTTGCGCTCGCCGATGTCTTCTGTGATGCCCACCACGCGCACAATGGTGCCGTCCTCGCCGCGTACGGGGTAACCCTGGGATCTGACCCAGTGCAGCTCACCGTCGGGGCCCCAAAGGCGGTATTCCTCATCGAAGGGAACGCCCTGAAACTGCTGTTGGGCAGCAGCGGCAACCCGATCGCGATCGTCGGGATGGATGTTGTTGAGCCAGTAGGCCATACCCTGGTGAGCCAATGCCTCCGTGTCGGCGAGGGAGGCATTGGCGGGGTTCATGTACTCGTAGCACCTGTGGGCTACGTCGAAGACAAAAAAGCCCTCGCGCACGGTTTCAGCCAGCTGACGAAACCGGGCCTCGCTGTCCTGAAGGGCGAGCTGGGCAGTTTTGCGCTCGGTGATGTCGTACATGATCCCCGCCGCCCGCAGCTCTCGCCCATCGGCGGCATAGACGCTCTGGCCGTTGTCGGCAATCCAGCGCTCGGTGCCGTCGGGCCACAGCACCCGGTACTCCAGGGCAAAGGGGCGACGCTCAGCGTTCGCCCGATCGATCTCTAGCTGTACCGAGGCGCGATCCTGGGGGTGAACCGCCTGTAGCCAGTCGGCATAGGTCAAGGGCTCGGGGCTGGGCTCAAGGCCAAGCAGCCGGTAGGCAATGTCATTCCAGATCAGGTGGTCAGAGAGGAGATCCCAGGTCCAGATCGCCATATGGCCAAACTCCAGAGCGATCTGGAGCTGCTCCTGACTCTGCTTTAGAAAGTCTTCGATGCGCTTGCGATCGCCAATATCCACCATCACCCCCAGCATCTTGAGGGGCCGACCCCGGTTGTCGTAAAGGCCGTGCCCCCGAGTCATGACCCAGCGCACGGTGCCATCGGGCAGCACCACCCGGTATTCCAGATCGAGCAGGGTGCCGGTGGCCATGGCCTGGGCAAAGGCCCCCTCGACCTGGGCCACATCGTCGGGGTGCACGGCATCGCGCCAGGTGGCGTAGGTGACGGGCTGGTCGGTGGGAGAAAGCCCCATCAGGCGGTAGTGGCTTTGGCTCCAGAGCATCGCCCCGGTGGCGACATCGAGCTCCCAGCTGCCGGTATTGGTCAGCTCCAGGGCCATCCCATGGTGCGTTTTAGGGTGCGCTTCGCCGTCTTTAAGGGCTGCGGTCAGGGCAACCTGCATCTGCGCCAGCTGCTGCTCATGGCGGTAGCGTCGCCGGGCCTCGACTAGGGTCAGCCGCAGCTCTGCCGGCTGCCAGGCTGGCGGCAGACAGCGATAGAGCTGCCCCGACGGCACCAGCGCCTCGATCGCCTCTACGCTACTTGCCGCCAGCACCACCAGCAGCGCCTGGGGAAACCGGGTGTAGAGGGTTTGGAGCCAGAGAGGGTCGATCAGCGCCTGGTGGGCAATCACCAGGGGCGCTTCTGAAGCGGTGGCGGCGATCGCATCGATCTGGGCGATCGCCCCCTGGACAGTGGTGGCCAGGGCAATGGGGCAATCCAGCGCTGCCTTCGCTAGCTGGGCACTGACCACCTGCGGCATCAGTGGGTCGTTGTCAATGCAGAGAATGGTGACCATGCCTAGAAAGGGGGAGAAATCGCCCGGAGTTAATAAAAAAGCTGAGCCCCAGGCCGTAGGTTAAGGCTGCCCCAGGGGTCGAAAAAATCACGGTTAAGCCGATTCGGCTTAGACCGCGCCTGCGTAGATCTCACCCGGTTAGACCTCACCCGGTTAGACCGCATCCGCTTAGATCGCACCATAATCAGAGCATAACCTGGTCAAGGAAAATGAGGCTGGCAACAGCGGCAAGTAATGGGATGACATACGGGGTCAGCCTCGGCCCTAACCTCGGCCCAGCGCCGCCTGTGAGCCTTGCTGGGGGAGAGCACCAGAGACAATCCATCGAGGTTCCCCACCTCATTCCTCTTCGTCGTAGGCGACTTCGAAGCGAGCCCCATCCCCTGGCTCGGGAGCGGGTTCACTCAGGCACACCCGGTTGCCCCCCTGGCCCTTGGCCCGGTAGAGGGCCCGATCGGCCTCGGCCAGCAGCATGTCTATGGTTCTGGGCGACCCGGGAATTTGGCTGGCAACTCCCAGGCTGAGGCTGACTCGCTCGCACTCAACCCTCGGCACCACCAGCCGCAGATGGGCGATCGCCCCCAGCACCTGATCGGCCACCCGCGCCGCGCCCTGGAGCGTAGTCTGGGGCAGCAAAATAGCAAATTCTTCGCCGCCGTAGCGGGCGACTAGATCGGCGGGGCGCTTGACCACCGAGGCGATCGCCGCCGCCACCTGACGCAGGCATTCATCCCCCACTCCGTGGCCGCAGAGATCGTTAAACCGCTTAAAGTGGTCAATGTCGCCCATGATCAACGACAGGGGCTCCCGGGTGCGGGTCAGCCGCTGCCACTCCATCTCCAGGTACTGGTTAAAGGCGCGGCGGTTGGCAATTTGAGTCAGGCCGTCCTGGGTAGTCAGAATCTGAAGTTCGTTGATGGTGGTCTGCATCTGGGTGACCACCTGGTGGTATTCAGTGATATTTTTAAGCCGAGCCACCAGGCCATCCCCCAGGCGGATGGCCATCAGCTCAAACCACAGGGGAATTTCGCCATCGGGCTCGCAGAGCAGCTCGTATTGGAGAGTTTCATGCTGCTCAACCACCTGGATAAACAGGTTCAGCACATCGTCGTTGGGGCAGCGGGTGAGAATTTCAGACAGGGTGGCCCCGGCCAGCTCGGCGGGCGATCGCCCCAGCCAGTCGGCCAGCGCAGCGTTGCCCAACAGCCACTGAAAATCTTCGATTTCTCCCTGCTGGTTGCGCAGGGCTCGAAAGGCCGCGACACCGTCGGCCAGAGAATTTAGCACCTGGCTGAGCATCTGATACGACTGCTCTAGCCGGGTAAGCGACTGCTGCTGCTCGGCATTTTCCTGGCGGAGGCGATCGTTTTCCACCTGAAGCTGCTGCTGCTGCTGGCGGGCCTGAAACTGGTAGCGCACTCGAGCTAAGACTTCATCGATCTGGTAGGGTTTGGCAATATAGTCAACCCCGCCCAGCCCAAAGGCTCTGACCTTATCCTCAACCCCATCTAAAACACTGAGGAAAATAACCGGAATTTCGCGGGTTCTGGCGTCGGCCTTGAGCCGGGTGCAAAACTCGTAGCCGTTCATCTGGGGCATGCGAATATCGAGCAAAACCAGATCGGGCAGTGCCGCCTGCACCCGCGTCAGGGCCAGGGCGGCACTCTTGGCGCAGCGCACCTGGTAGCCCTCTGAAGACAGCGCTACCAGCAGCAGCCGTAGATTGCTCGGTGTGTCATCTACTACTAAGATTTCTTTTGCCCCCGTAGCCCTGGGGCTCGTAGGTGCTTGGTCGTGCGACATACATCAGGAACCAGCTAAGTGATCGGTATTTTCACAGTAGCTTTTGCTACTCTAGGTCAACAGCGTATTATCAGGGAACCTAAACTCAGGCTCCGTCGTCGCGCCCGTCGCCCTTGGGGTCTGTCGGGAGCTGAGGTTGCCAGGGAGGTGCTGTAGCCATGGACGTGGGTTAGATAGACGGTAAGCCCCAATATCCCACCGATGGGAGACTAAAAGAACCACTAGGAATGGCCTGCCAGGGCAGGCGTTCGCCGCCCCACCTGAGGTCGAGCGTTCGGGGCGCTGGGAAGCGATGGAGGCTCCTGCAACGTCCCCGCTGTCCCCGGAGATGTCACATTTGGCCCCTACACTGAGCGCTAGGTCGGTGCATTGAGATTCCTGCAATTGTTGCCCCTAGTTCAATTTTTGTCGTCATGGCGATCCCCTTAGTTGTAAATGAAAGCCTGATTCGCCCGTTCAAGTATTGGCACAACGGTGTCCAAGAAGGAGGAATCTACAACAATGAACTCTATACCCGCTTTCGCTCATTTTCCCTGGCCGATCGACTAAAAGCCTACGAAATGGCCTTTGAACAGGCCAAGCAGGGCGTAGCGGTGTGTATTTCGGCCTCTGCCCAGGACTACACCGTTTGGCTGCGCCTGCGCCCGCTGACTAGCGCTGCCCAACCGGCGGCCAGGAGGCAGGGCTAGAGGTCAGGCCAAAGTACCGTCCCGCAGGCCGACCCAGAAGAGTTGGCTCGGGAGTTTGCCCTATCCGCCAGCGCCGCCCGCCCACCCTCGGCTCTAGGGTCTATGATCGAGGGGTTCAAGACCAAGCTCCCCATGACCTTATTTACCCTGCGCTCGGCCACCAAAGACTTTGGCATTAAGGAGATTCTCCGCGACGCCAGCTTTAGCCTGGATGAGGGCGACAAGGTGGGCCTGATTGGCACCAACGGCTCGGGCAAATCGACCCTGCTGAAGATGATCGCGGGGCTAGAGCCCTTTGACGGCGGCGAGTTTTGGGTCAACCCGGGGGCCAAAATCGTCTACCTGCCCCAGCAGCCCGACTTTGAGGCCGATCGCACCGTGCTCGAGCAGGTGTTTGCCGACGCGGGCGAGCAGATGGCGCTAATTCGCGAGTACGAAGACATCTCCCACCACCTGGCCCAGGGCACAGGCAACGCCGACGCGCTGATGGCCCGGCTTTCGACGGTGAGCGAAAAAATTGCCGCCGCCGACGCCTGGGATCTGGAGACCAACGCCAAGGTGATTCTCAGCCGGTTGGGCATCGACGACTTTGACGCCAGGGTGGGCGATCTGTCGGGGGGGTATAGAAAGCGGGTGGCGATCGCCGCCGCCCTGCTCGCCGACCCCGACGCCCTACTGATGGATGAGCCCACCAACCACCTCGACGCCGAGTCGGTGGAGTGGCTGCAAAGCTACCTCAGCGGCTTTCGCGGCGCGCTGCTGCTGATCACCCACGATCGCTACTTTCTCGACCAGGTGACCAACCGCATTCTTGAAATTGACCGGGGCGACCTGTATGCCTACGCGGGCAACTACGCCTACTACCTGGAGAAAAAAGCCCTGGCCGAAGCCGCCGACCAGAGCAGCCAAAAGAAGCACGCTGGCGTGCTGCGCCGCGAACTGGAGTGGCTCAAACGCGGCCCCAAGGCCCGCAGCACCAAGCAAAAAGCCCGCATCGATCGCATCGGCGACATGCAGAACCGCGAGTTTAAAGCCTCCCTCGGCAAGGTAGATATCTCCACCGTCGGTCGCCGCATCGGCAAAAAGGTAATCGAGCTAGAGAATGTCTCGAAGCGCTACGGCGATCGCCTGCTATTCAAAGACTTCACCTACGATTTTGCCCCCGACGATCGCATCGGCATCATCGGCCCCAACGGCGTCGGCAAATCGACCCTGATGAACGTGATCACCGGCAGGCTTGCGCCCGACAGCGGCACTGTCGATATCGGCAGCACCATCCACGTCGGCTACTTCGACCAGCACTCCGAGGATCTGTTCGCCAACCCCAGCCAGCGGGTAATCGAGTATCTGAAAGAAACCGCCGAACTGGTCACCACCAGCGACGGCAGCGTGATCACCGCCTCCCAAATGCTGGAGCGGTTTTTGTTCACCTCCAACCAGCAGTACGCCCCCCTCGAAAAGCTCTCCGGCGGCGAGCGGCGGCGGCTGTTTTTGCTGCGGGTGCTGCTCTCGGCCCCAAACTTGCTCATTCTCGACGAGCCCACCAACGACCTCGATGTGCAAACCCTCGGCGTGCTCGAAGAATACCTGGAGGAGTTTAACGGCTGCGTGATTGTGGTTTCCCACGATCGCTACTTTCTCGATCGCACCGTCAACACCATCTTTGCCTTTGAGGGCGACGGCGTGCTGCGCAACTACCCCGGCAACTACTCGGTCTATTTAGACTACAAAAAAGCCGCCGCCGATACCGAGAAGCCAGATGAAAAGCAGGTAGCCAACAAATCCCAGGCTGTCTCTGCTCAAACGGCAGCTAAAGCAGACTCAAGCGCCGACGCCAAAGCCAAAAAGCTCTCCTACAAAGAAAAGCGCGAGTACGAGCAGCTCGAAACTCAAATTCCCGCGCTGGAAGCCGAAAAAGCAGCGCTGGAAAAGCAGCTCTACAACAACCCCCCCAGCGACTACAGCGAGGTGGCTAAACTTTCGGAGCGCCTGGGAGAACTCACCGCCACCATTGATTCCTCGACCGAGCGCTGGATGGAGTTGGCAGAACGCATGGCGTAATCACCGCTTAGAAATTGATATCTGGGACAGGGCTGCCTACGGCCTTAGAATACCCACGGAAATTGCGGCTGTCAGCAAAATTTATAGTCGTAGTTATTCGGGTAAACGTTTTAACGTTAAACCGTTTATCTAAAAACGTCTCAACGCACTCGCTGTGGCTATAAAGAGCGGCTCAGCGCATCTTTGGAAATAGGTGAAGCTCTGCACAACTCACCCCTGCGACCAATAGCGGGCTAGGGGGACAATTCTTACATTGTCAGTGGGTAGCTTAGCTCAGCCGACTGGTTTTCTAGCCTCGCCGGGCCGGGCTGCTCAACTGACTCGATTACTGTTGTTTAAGAGATTGATCCTATGAAAAGCAACTCCTTAGTTAACTGGATGGGGGCTGGTGTTCTAGCCCTTAGTCTGGCAGTTTTGCCCTCCCTCTCTCCTGCCGCCCAAGCTACGGCTCCAGGGGATGCAACCGCCCCGACCACGACCACCACGACCGCTGACGACAATGATGGATTTGACTGGGGTTGGCTGGGTCTTTTGGGTCTGATTGGGCTGGCTGGCCTGAAAGGGCGCGATCGCGACACCAGCACTAGCTATAGCGATCGGACAACGACTACCCCCGCTAGCAACAACCCTCGCTACTAAGTCTGTAGTTGTGGTGCTGTGAACACAAACCATCTCCTTACAGGAGACATTAAAGGAGAAGGGGAAACACCATCAGGTATTTCCCCTTCTCTTTTGCTATAGATAGCTATAGGTTTGCTGTAGGTTTAGATCTAAACCAGGAAACCAAGCATTGCTAGCTATTCACCGCCGGTTGACCCAGGGCCTGCTGAGCACGGCGAATTTCGTCTCGACTACCGGCGACCATCAGCCGAAATTGACGGGGCGCGTTGGGGTTATCCTGCATTTTTTGACTCGCGGGCTGGGTTGCCCGCAGCCCCTTACCCACAGCGGCACCAAAAATGCTGCCAGCGATCGCACTACCGATAACTACAAATCGGCTAAAAGCCGAATGGGGAGAGCCGCCCGTCAGCCAAGCCGCCGCAATAATAGTGGCAATTAGCCCTACTATACCCCCCAAAAACAATCCCATCCAAAAACCTGCCTGACCGCCGGTAGTCGTGCCTTGGGCTAACACTTGAATGCCGGGGGAAACGTGGTCGTCAATAGAAATTTGCCGATCGCTGAGGCCAGATGCCTGCACAGCTTGCTTGGCTTGACTTGCCTCTTGGCGGCTGTTGAAAACAGCCACTGTTTCTCGAGTTTGCGCTATTTGGGTTGTCATAAAGACACTCCTTATTGTAAAAAGTTTAATCTGGCAGAGGGCAATTCAGCAGATAAATGATTGGCCCAATCCAGACCTGTCTTGTATATTGACTGTCGCTCAGCTAAACCACACTCTATTAATAGACAGACTTATGGAGGATGGTGGGTTAAGTATAGAGATACCAGAGGGGTGCGTATCGCTAGTACTGCCTGGCAGAAATATGGCCACCGTTGCTGAGGTTGTCAGGTCTCGGGTGTCAGGTGTCAGGAATGGTTGGCTGACTTATGCCTTAGGGTACTAGTGCTTAGTCAAAAAAATAATGACGGGAGGTGTGACTTAGGGTTCACGGTTCACGGTAAGCGGTTTAAGGCGAGCCGTGTACCGTTTATCGTAGACCGTCAACCCCGTTAATCCGTCACATTTAATTTGACTGACCACTAGGTTGCGGTTGAGGAATGCTGGCGCAGCCCTGCCCAAGGCAATCGATTAACACCCCATGGGTTATGGGTCATTAACCCATCCTAGGCAGAGGTAGGGCGATCTACTCAGGGCCTTCCTGCTGGTTAATATTCATCTCCCGCTGCACCGCGAGACCGATATTTAGCGCTTCCTGCAAAAACTGGCGATACTGGCTGGCCTGGTGGTTGACGTGGAGGGCTTGCAGGGTCGCCAGGTTAGTTTCGAGGGTACTAAACAGGTCCTGCTGTCGCTGCATCAGCGCCCGGTGGCGACGCAAAATCTTTTCGGTCATCAGGGCGGCAGTTAGACTGTCGCGGGTGGTCTGAAGGGCAACCAGGATCTCGCTATTCTGCAACCCTGGTGCCCCCTGGGCCTGCTCCAATTCTGCCATCACTTGCAGCGCTTGAATAATGTCGTTGTGGCGATCGCACTCATCCAGCAGCCGCGCCAGGGTGATAAAGGTTTTGGCGCGCTGCCCCTGGTAGAGGTGCCAAAGCACCGCCCCCAGGGCGATCGCCCCCGCAATTCCCAGCAGCAGCGCCCCAAACTGGTCAAAGCCTTGCCGCTGGCTCACCAGCACCAGGCCCAGGCCCAGGCAAACCACAAACACTGTCCCCAGCACCAGGCATTCTGTAATCAAAAGGGATACCAGCTGTCGCCGCGATTTCCACACCGAGGGGCGAATCATTCTGCCCATAAAAACCGAGTCGATGTCGAGGCCCGTAAGCTGATCGAGTTCAGCGTGGGTGATGCGTAGCGCCTGTAGGTCAGAAGTCATAGCACCGCGCCATCTAGTTGCCGAACAGCAGCGAGACAATGCTGCGAATCACCTGGGAGTAAAAGTTGCCCTCTACCTCGCGAAACAGCTGAAAGGGCTGACCGGGGGAGCCAAAAAATGGCCGCAGCGTCCAGCCCAGCTGGCTGCCCACCAGGCCGTAAAGGGTGAGCCAAAACAGCAGCAGCCGGTTGCGAATTTGGGGCGTATCGTCGGTGAAATTCATCACTGAGCGCATGCCCGCATAGAACAGCCGTACCCCGATGAAGCCCGTGAGGCCAAAGATGGCGACATTGAGCAGCAAAAAGAAGTGGTAGCTGCGAATCGAGACCAAAAAGAATAGCGTTACCGGCGCAAAGCTAAACAGCAGCACGCTAATCACCGAAACCGTGGTCAGGCTGAGCACCGCGTACTGACGAAAGTCGGCCTTAGAGCCAAACAAAATATCAAAAAAATACAGCGTTGGCAGACAGATCAGCAGGGTCAGCAGGTAGAGGGCCGGTAGCTTGGCCATCGACACCAGCATCTGCTGCCAGCCGCTGGACGAGCCAATGATCGCCCCGTAGATGGCAAAAAACAGCGAGCTGACTACCAGCAGCGACACAATTTTGGACTCAATCTTTTTGCCCTGGCGGACTTCTTCTAAAAAGGTGGGGCGATCGCGCAACAGCAAAATTAGGGTGGAAAAGTGTTCCATAATCTAGCCCAGAGAGACAGCGGTTAAGGCTCCTTCGGAGTCTAGCCATCCCCCAGGGCAGATGAAGTCGGAAAAAGTCGGCGCTTGGGCTATGGAGCCCTGTTAGCCGGGTAGCCTAGCCCAGGGTTTCGCCCAGGAAGGTCATCAGGGCGCGCCACGAGCGGCGATCGGCCATGCCGTCGTAGCGCGCTGCATCGCTCCACACCGTAAAGGCGTGGTCTACTCCGCCGTAGATTTCCATAGCAAAGCTGACGTTGGCCTCGTCTAGCTCGGCGGCGAGCTGGGCCACATCGGCCATGGGAGCCGCCGGATCGTCGGAGCCGTGGAGCACCAAAATTCGCCCCTGGGTCTGGCTATAGTTTTGCCCTGCCGGGGTTTCAAAGCTGCCGTGGAAGGAGACAAACCCGTCAAGATCCATCCCGGCGCGGGCCATTTCGAGGACGGCGGCACCGCCAAAGCAGTAGCCAATCGCCACCACCCGGCTGCCGTCTACCCCAGTCTGGGCCTGGGCCTGGGCCAGACCCGCCATCAGTCGAGTTCGCAGGGTAGCGCGATCGCTGCGCAGCGCCCCGCTTTGCGCCCGCGACTCATCGGGGCTGCTGGGCCGCACGCCCTGGCCGTAGAGGTCTACGGCAAAGGCCGCATAGCCCTGCTCCGCCAGCATTTGGGCGCGGCGCTGCTCGTAGTCATCTAGACCATCCCAGTCGTGCACCAGCAGCACTAGGGGCTGAGTTTCACCAAAATTTTGGTTAAAGGCAAAATAGCCCTCAAAGGGCTGCCCGTCGATCTCGTACACCACCGGCTCAGCCACTACGTTGGCCTGGGCCGAGGGCGCTAAACCCACCGCCATGCCCACCGCCACGGCGGCGGCCAGCATAACCCACAACAATTTCTTGACCACTGCGATCTCCTTTATTTGTCGGTGTATAGATACCTGGCCCCGGCCATAAAATTCTCTAATTAGAGAATTTTATGGCCGGGGGATGCCTTCGTCCGGGGCGTTAGAGCACGGCGTTCAAGCGTGGCCCGGCCCTGATATCGTAAAGAAGTTTGAAGCCTGACGCAAAGCTGCGCCTCTATCTACGGAATGGCTATGGAATGGACTGCTGACGCCGAAGCCCGCCTCAAAGAGATTCCCTTCTTTGTGCGCCCTGCCGCCCGCAAGAAAATTGAGAAGTTTGCCCAAGAGCAGGGGCTAGGCCAGATCACCGTTGAGGTGTATGAGGCCGCTAAGCAGCGGTTTGGCTAGAGACGGCCCGGCCCTCAGCCGTCGCGCTGCGGTAGATGCAAACTAGCGCCACCATCTGCACCAGGTGGTAGACCACCTTGGGGCTGACCCTCGCCAGGGGAATCAGCAGCACCGTAGCTCCCAGAACGGAGACGGCGATCGCCGCCGCCATCCAGCCCGCCGCCCTGGGGCGGCGGCGCACCAGCAGCACCAGCAGCACCAGCACCAGGGCGCTGAGGTAATCGACCACCCGCAGGTAAAAGCCCCAGAGAGAGAAGCCCAGGGCCAGAGCCACTACTAATTTGGCCGTTGCCAGGGCCAGCAGCCTCCGGCGATCGCCTCGACCCAGGGGCGCTGCCGCCGCCGCCACGGTAAAAAAACTGGCGATCGCCAGGGCCACACCCATGGCGTGCCAGAGCCAAAACCGCTGGGCAAACAAAACCGTGTGGGCAAACCCGTGGTACGTGCCCCCCAGCAGCGCCGCCCCGCCCGCGCTGCCAAAGGCCGCCGCCCAGAGTCGATGACCGCCCCCCCGGCCCCACAGCAGCCCGGCTAAGACCAGGCATTCTAGGGCGATGGCGTAGTCGGTGAGGGTGGTCAGCGGTTCTGTCATGGGGTCGCAGCATGGGGGTACAGCCGCAGCCTAACCTCTAATATCGCGCATGAATCGCGCCACAGCCTTAATGGGTACGGGCCAAGGGTTTTGCCCGTCCGATACCGAGGTAAATTTGCCTGGGGATTGCGGGGATTGCCTTAGCGGGATTCTTCATAACCCGATGTCGGGCCTGGCACACTGTCCATTGGGCAAGGAACTCAGGGGCTTTCAGCCGCCGCACTCTGAACGGTGGACAGTCGAGACGGCTATCCCGCAAGATTTTGCCCCAGGCCCTTGAGACCCAGGAGGTCAGCCTCTTGTGGGATGGGCCTCTGGCCCGTTCTGCCCCGAGCGTGAATCAATCGGCTTAGGGCGTGTCACCAGTTGTGGCCAAAAGCCCTAAATATTAAGCCTTGCCACGCCCGACCAAACAGACAGGCTAGGGGCTACAACCCTTGATTTTTGCGGATTCAGCAGCCAATTGATGACGGCCCCTAGCTCGGCGGCGACCCTAAAACCCCCGGGGCTGGCTCAGCCGCTGAAATTCAAAGCTGATGGTGGTTTGGGCACAGTCATCGTCGGTTACGGTGCAGGCCTGAATGGCCCCATCTTCGTCGGTGACAATGGTGACGGCCTGGGGGGCCACAATGCGGTGGGCGTAGACGGCCTCGCGGGTGCCCAAAAAGCGATTGACGGTCACCACCAGATCGCGGCTGTGGTCAGGCTGGTCGTAGGTAATTGAAAACAGCGGTTTCTGACGCAGCACGTCAAACTCCCCCAGCTCTCGATCTAGCTGCTTTAGGGTAATCAAGCGGCCCCGGTGCTCATCGGTGAGCTGGGCAAAAAACTCCTGCCAAATACCGGGGGGAATTTCAAGCTGATACCGCTTGTAGGACAGTTCCAGATCCATCGTGTACCTCCTGAGGATGGTGTTCAGAGTAGGGTTGAGGTGTGACGTTTTTGTGCCAAGTCTGTGACAAAAGCGCCAATGCCGGGCGGTGCAACACCGCTGAGACGCCATCGACACACCATTGCCACAACCGCTAATTACCGTTAGCCATCACACAATGCACCGATTCCCCATTGGAAAAGGACAGACGTTATGGAAACTGTGGTTCGCGATCGCCAAATTATTCCCCTTGGCCCTCGCTCTGGGGCGATCGCCCCTGGCCGTCGGGCGCTGGGCGGGGCTCCCTTTGAGCCCGCCGCCTTCGATGCTCGCACCGTTGCCATGGGCCGCTGCGAGCTGGGCAAAATTCGCCTGGAGATGGGCCGGTTTCAGGACGCCCTAGAGCTGTTTGAGCAGTCCCTGGCGCTGCAACCCCACGCCGTCGAGAGCTGGTATGGCCGCGCCGAGGCGCTGACCTGTCTGGGCCGCTACGAGGACGCCCTCGCCAGCCTGGAGCAGGCCCAAACCCTGGCTGGGTTTGCCAGTGCCCGCCTCTGGGTGCAAAAAGCCGTCGTCCTCCTCTGGCTAAACCGCCTGGAGACCGCCCTCAACTGCTGCAACCAGGCCCTCTGGCTCGCCCCCGACCACACCCAGGCCTGGCTGTTTCGCGGCGTTGCGCTGCACCGCCTGGGGCGGTTCAAAGAAGCCTACCGCAGCTATCGACGGGCCTCTCAACCCGATACGGCGACGGGTGCGCGGGCAAATGTTCAGCGGCTGTGCCAAGACATTGCCCAGCAGAGCCAGGCCAGCTAGCTCTCAGCCAGCAAAAACGTCGTATTGCACGGGATGGGATAGTTAGGACAGTTTCTCTAAAAACGTTTGAACGTTCAAACCTTTCTGAGGGTTCTAAGTGTTCTAACCCAGATGACTAGTGGTCAGTCAAATTAAATGTGACAGGTTAACGGGGTTGACGGTCTACGGTAAACGGTACACGGCTCGCCTTAAACCGCTTACCGTGAACCGTGAACCCTAAGTCACACCTCCCGTCATTATTTTTTGACTAAGCATTAGGGCTATAAACCAAAAAATCCCGCCTCTACCTGGAGGCGGGATCCGTGACGCTGAGTCGCGCAACCGTAGCGTCATTGAGTAACGGCGGGCTCTGTAGCGAACCCGACCGCAGGCGGCTTGGTACCCCCCGATCGCCCTCGACAGCACAGGGGGGCAAATTGGGGATTAGCTGCCGGGGGTAATTTTTTCTAAAGCATTCTCAATTTGATCCTGCACAGTGGTTGCTTGAGAATTTTGGGGAGAGTTCAGCGTGTGCAGATCGGCGTCTCCCTGCACCTCGTTAGGCCCGCGCTGAGCTTTGCCCTGCACTTCGCTGCGGCTGCGAGGCTCAGCTTTAAGAGCCCGCTCCGAGGTCTCTTGCAGGTTGTTCATTTGGGCCGTGCCATCGGCAGGACTGCTGTTGGAATTGCCAAAGGCCATCGCCGGACTGGCCACTCCCAGAAACAAGAACAGCGAGGCAATCATCACCATAGAAATTTTGGCCAGATTGCGATTGAGCCGATGAAGAATCTGCTTCATTGTGATAAACCTCTCAAGTTGAATTCTGTGAACAAACTGAATAGTCTGCAAATAGTCTTAAGATCTAAAGCTGCCGGTCACCCCCGCCAGAGCCGACTGTATCGGCCCCCTGGGGGAGAATTGACTGGCGTTAGCCATAATTTTTGCAATGACTCTGCTACTTTAGGGCAATGACAATTTGCCAGCATCAATCTCAGGATATAGACCCAACGGCGGGGAGGTTAGCTGCCGGTGGCGATCGCCCGAACCCCTGGGCAAAACCCAGGGGCAAAAAATCGTGAGGCTGGCCGATCTGGGAATTTACTCCTCCCCCTCAGCTCAGCGGCAGACGGGATTCTAAGAAGTAGTTGGGGTCGAGCTTTTAGGGGGCAGCAACTGCTGGCGTTGAGCGGAGGGGGCCAGGGCGGGGAGCGGCGCAGGGTGAGCCGCAAGGCATTTTACCCAAGCCTCCCTCTGAAGCGAGCCCGGTGGCGCGGCTGGCAAGTTTTTTAGGCGGCTCTATGGCTCTGCAAGGCTTGGATTTTGGGACGATCGCGAGATTTGCCCCCTGGCTTCACAAAATATTAGAAACATTTTTTCTACCCTAGGATAGATCAGCCTTGGGGTGGAAGGGGTAATCATCAGACGTAGGCCGAGGGGCGTACGACTGACGGTCGAGCGCCGGAGCTAATCTGCCGCAGGCAATTGCCTCAGAGCCGGGGAGGTTCTGGAGGCCAAGGTTGAAGGCCAGACCTGAAGGCCACAGACGTCAGTCGGTGAGGCTATCTGAGGCCCTTGGTCAGGGGTGACGCGTCAGACAAGCCTCCCCAGAGGGGCCGCCCTGGCCCGGTGCATAGAGCGTTAGATGGAGCAGCCGCGAATTTTTTGAACGTTTCTTTAGTGATTTAGGCGAACTACCCTTTGGTGAACCAGGCGTTAAGGGAGACTCGGATGCCTCGTCAGGGCTCAACCCAATCTATATCCAGGGGCCAAGATCCGATGGCAGCCCTGGGGCGATCGCGTCCCTGGGTTCAGACCCCCCTGGGGGAGGTCACCACCTGGCCCGCCGCCCTGAGGACGACCCTGGGCATTGTGCTCAGCGCTGAAATGCCGATGATGGGCGTTTGGGGGGGCGATCGCCGGGTGTTTTATAACCAGGCCTGCGCGCCGCTGCTGCCGGGGGAGCCCTTGCAGGGGGAGCCCTGGGCCAGCCCGGCGGACACCCCCCGCGATGGCCTGGCCGCCGCCCTCGCGGGGGGCGTTGAGGGGGTTTTTGCCACCGGGCGATCGCAGTCCTTCGTCTGGGGCGACCACCCCTGGTTTTGTAGCCCCATCTGGGATGAGCTGAGCCAGGTGGGCGGGGTTTTAGTCACCGGCCACCCGGCCCAGCCGGGCTCCAGAAACGGAGCGCCCCGGGGGAGCGAAGAGCGCTTTCGCCACCTGGCCGACAACATTTCTCAGCTGGTCTGGATGGCCGACGCCGCAGGGGCAGTCCTGTGGTGTAACCGGCGCTGGTTTGAGTTTGCTGGCCCCTGCCTGAAGCCGAACCACCTCTGCGACTGGACATCATTGCACCACCCCAACCACCGGCAGCGGGTGCTGGAAAACTATCGCCGCGGTATGGCCACGGGAGCAGTGTGGGAAGACACCTTTCCCCTGCGGGGCCAGGATGGCCAGTACCGCTGGTTTCTCGCGCGGGTGATGCCGGTGCGCGACGACCGGGGGCAGCTGCTGTGGTGGGTGGGCACCAATACCGACATCACCGAGCTGCGCCAGGCCGAAAAGACCCTCGAACAGGTGACCGAACGCCTGAACATGGCCCTCAAGAGCGCTCCCATCACCCTGTTTAACCAAGACCGCGAGCTGCGCTACACCTGGGTTTACAACCCCACCCACAGCTACCGGGCTGAGCAGATGCTGGGCCAGCGCGACGGGGATCTGGTCTCTGCCGCCGCCGCCGCCCGGCTGACTCAGCTGAAGCAGCAGGTGCTCGACACCGGGGTAGGGCTGCGGGCCGAGGTGCTGGTCGAGCAGGCATCCTACGACCTCACCATCGACCCAATTCGCGATCGCCAGGGGCGCATTACCGGCGTGACCGGCGCGGCGGTTGACATCAGCGATCGCGCCCGGCTCGCAGCCGAACACCGCCAGGCCGAACACACTCTGCGCAAGAACGAAGAGCAGCTGCGCATGGCCCAGCAGGCCGCCGGGGCCGGCCTTTGGGATTGGGATATGGTGACCAACGAAGTGACCTGGTCAGAGGAGTACTACCACCTCTACGGCCTGGAGCGCGATGTCACCCCCTCCTACGAGAACTGGCTGGCTGCCGTGGTGCCCATCGACCGGGAGCGGGTCGAGCAAACGACCCGCGAGGCCATGGAGCAGGGGAAAAACCTCAAGGTCAATTTCCGCATTCACCACCCCGAGGAGGGGCAGCGCTGGCTGATGGTGCGGGGGCAGACCTTCTACGATGCGGCCCACAACCCCGTCCGCATGACGGGTATTGCCATCAACATTACCGAGCAAAAGCGCTTTGAGCAGGCCTTGATTAGCAGCGAAGCCCTGGCCCGCACCCGGGCCGAAGAGCTGGCGGCGCTAATGGAAATCGCCCCCGCCGCCATCTGGATTGCCCACGACGCCGACTGCCGCACCATGACGGCCAACCGCATGGCCCACGAGCTGATGGGTACTCAGCCCGAGGCGGGCTCGATCGCAGCGCCCACCGCCAAGGAAAGGGGTTTGCCCTTTAAGCAGTGCAGGCAGGGGCAGGAAATTGAGCCCCAAAATCTGCCTATGGACAAGGCAATTCGCACCGGGCAGACGGTGACCGATGAGCTTGAGTTTGTCTACCCCGACGGCACGGTGCGCACCATCTACGGCAAGGCGGTGCCCCTCTACAGTGCTGAGGGGCAGGTGCGCGGTGCGATCGCAGGCTTTACCGAAATCACCGCCCTCAAACAGAGCGAGCGAGAGCGCGAAGATCTCCTCCAGCGGGAGCGCGTTGCCCGCGAAGAGGCCGAGCAGGCCAACCGCCTGAAGGATCAGTTTTTGGCGGTGCTCTCCCACGAGCTCAGATCGCCCCTCAACCCGATTTTGGGCTGGGCCAAACTGCTGCAAACCCGCACCTTTGACGCGGCCAAAACCACCCGCGCCCTGGGCATCATTGAGCGCAACGCCCAGCTCCAGGCTCAGCTGGTCGATGACCTGCTCGATCTGGCCAAAATCCTGCGGGGCAAGCTGCACCTCAACCCCATGCCGGTTCGCCTCACCGGAGTGGTGGAGTCAGCCCTAGAAACGGTGAGGGCAGCGGCGGCGGCCAAGACCATTGCTGTGCAGCTCGACCTCGACTCTTCTGTGCAGGTGGCGGGCGATGCCGCCCGGCTTCAGCAAATTGTGGGCAACCTGCTGTCTAACGCGATCAAATTTACCCCCGAGCAGGGCCGCGTCACGGTCGCGCTGCGATCGCTCGACGACCAGGCTGAAGTGAGCGTGAGCGACACCGGCATTGGCATTAGTCCCGACTTTTTGCCCTACCTGTTTGAGTCCTTCCGGCAGGAGGATATTTCCATCACCCGCAGGCACGGCGGGCTGGGGCTGGGGCTGGCGATCGTGCGCCAGCTGGTCGAAGTTCACGGCGGCACCATCACCGCCCACAGTCCCGGCGAAGGCCAGGGAGCCACCTTCAGGGTGCGGCTGCCCCAGCTGCCGGGGGAGGCCGTTGACGACCCCGCCGCCAGCCTGCCCCGCGTCGCCCTCGACCTGAGCGGCATTCGAGTGTTTTCCATCGATGATTCAGCCGATACCCGCGAGTTTTTGACCACGCTGCTGGGGCAGTACGGGGCCGATGTGGTCACCGCTGGCTCGGCCAACGAGGCCCTCGACAGCCTTAAAACCCTGCGGCCCGACGTGTTGATCAGCGACATCGGCATGCCTGAGATGGATGGCTACAGCCTGATTCGTCAGATTCGCAGCCTGCCCCCTGACCAGGGCGGGACGGTACCGGCGATCGCCCTTACCGCCTACGCCCGCGACGAAGACCAGCAGCAATCGCTGGCCAGCGGCTACCAGCGCCACCTAACTAAGCCCCTGGATCTCGAAAAGCTGGTGCGAGCTGTGGTCGAACTCACCCAGGCCAGGTCTGGCACGCAACCCGATTTGGCACAGCCATAGTCACGCGGGTCAGGACACCAAAACGTTCAAACGTTTGAACGTTCGCACGGCGCAGAGACCCTGGCTCAACCAACTGGCTACAGCTAGACAAAACCCGCACTCTAGGACAGCAAGGCAGAAATAAACCCACTGTTTAGGAAGCTTGAAACGCTGACATCCTCGGGATTTTTCATTTTGAACTTTGCATTTTGAGCTCCGCGTAGGGGTACTAGCCGCTAGAGCCACAGAGCAGCTCAGCCAGCGCCTGACCCAGCTGCTTGAGGTCGATGGGTTTGCACAGGTGGCGCTGAAATCCGGCGGCCAGGGAGCGATCGCGACTTTGGGCATCGACGTAGGCGGTAAGGGCGATCGCCGGAGTTTTGCCCCCCGCCTCAGCGGGCTGCTGCCGCAGGGTTTGAAGCAGCATGAAGCCATCTTGATCGGGCATGCCCAGATCGCTGATCAGCACATCGGGCCGGTGCTGCTCCACCATCGCCAGGCCCGCCCTGGCGGAGACCGCCGTCAGCACCTCCATGCCGTAGTCTTCGAGCAGGGCCGTCAGCAGGTGCAGCGAATCGAGATCGTCATCGACCACCAGGGCGCGACGGCCCGCCAGGTCAACGGTGCCCAGGGGCCCAGCCTGGGACGACGGCGGGGCTGCCGCCCGAAGGGGCAGCCGTACCGTAAAGGTGGCCCCCTGACCGAGGCCGGGGCTGGTCACCGCCACTTCGCCGCCGTGCTGCTCGCTCAGGTAGCGCACGATCGCCAGCCCCAGCCCCAGGCCCCCAAAGGCGCGGGTGCTGCTGCTGTCGGCCTGGCGAAAGCGCTCAAACACGTGGGGCAAAAACTCGGGGCTAATGCCCTGGCCCGTATCGACCACCTCAATCACGGCGTGGGTGGCCTCATGGCGCAGCCGCACCGTGACCGCACCGCCCTGGGGGGTAAACTTGATGGCGTTGGCGAGCAGATTCCACACGATCTGCTGGAGACGGCTGGGGTCGCCCGCCACGGTGCCGGGGGCAGCGTCAAACTCGGTGTGCAGCGTGATGCCCTTGGCCACCGCCGAGAGCCGCACCGTCTCCAGGGCGGCGTCGATCACCTCCCCCAGGCTGACATTTTTAATATCGAGCAGCAGCTTGCCCCGCAGAATCCGCGACACATCCAGCAGGTCTTCGATCAGCTCCGCCTGAATTTTGGCGTTGCGCTCGATGGTTTCGAGGGCCTGGGCGCGGGTGGGCTCGTCGAGGGGGCGCGATCGCAGCAGCGACACCCAGCCCAAAATCGGATTCAGGGGCGTGCGCAGCTCGTGGGAGAGCATCGCCAAAAATTCGTCCTTAATCCGGTTGGCCGACTCGGCCTCTTCGCGGGCCTCACGCTCCAGGGCCAGGGCGCGATCGCGCTCCTCCAGGGCCACCTTCTGGTCGTGGATATCCGTAGACGAGCCAAACCACCGCAGTACCTCCCCCTGCTCATCCCGCAAAGGGAACGCCCGCACCAGATGCCAGCGGTACTGGCCATCGGCGGCCCGCAGCGGCCGCGCCTCCAGGGTCAGCGGCAGCCCCTGGTGCAGCGCCTCGGCCCAGGCGGTCTGGCAGCGATCGCGATCCTCCGGGTGCAGCACCGCTAGCCACCCTCTGGCAAAACTCGCCGCCGGGTCGAGCCCGGTGTAGTCGTACCAGCGCTGGTTGCAGTACTCCAGCTGGCCGTCGGGCAGAGCCGTCCAAAACATCTGCGGCATGGAGTTGGCCAGGGTGCGAAAGTGCAGCTCGCTCTTGCGCAAAGCCGCCTCCGCCTGCTTTTGCTCCGTCACGTCGTAGCTGATTTCTAAAATGGCGTCGGGCTCCCCCTCCCGAGTCGGCTGGAGGGTACAGCGGCTGTTGGTCACAATCAAACGGCCATCGCGGGTGGTCTGGGTCAGCTCCCCCGCCCAGTGGCCGTCCTGCACGATCGCCTCGCGAATCGTCTCCATAGAATCTGGCAGCACGGTCTTGAGCAAGTCCGTGGCCGACCGCCCGATCGCCTCCGCCGCCGACCAGCCGTAGCGCCGCGTCGCCCCCTGGTTCCAGTAGGTAATAGTAGACGTCTCAAAGTCTTGAATAATAATGCTGTCGTTGGCCAGATCGAGCATCCGCATTTGCTGATAGAGCTGGTGCAGATATTTGCGGCGATCGGTCACATCCTGAAAATAGATGGCCAGCCCGTTGGCCAGGGGATTGATATGCAGCTCAAACAGACGGTCAGGATTCACCACCCCCGGTGTTTCCACCACCAGCGCCTGGCGGGTGGTCATGGCCCGCTTAAAGGATTCCCCCATGGGGCTGCCTGCCAGATTGGGCAGCACCTCCCAGATCGATTGCCCCATCACCTCCTCCGGGGGGCGCTTCAGCAGGTACTGGGCCTGGGGGTTGACGTAGACAAAGCGCCACTGCAAATCGAGGGCGTAAAAGCCATCGGTAATACTCTCTAAAATGGCCGTCACCCACTGATTGGTGTAGCCCAGAGTCGCCTCACTTTCCTGGAGCTTGAGCGAGCTGCGCTCCAGGTGCTGACGGGCGGTTTTCAGAGAACCGCACAGCAGGCTGAGCAAAATGCCCTGGGCAACAAATATAGTGAGTCGAACAGCCCCCGCAACCTCCAGAGCCAGACTGTACTGGGGCGACATAAAGAAATAGTCGCTCACCAGCGCCGACAGCGCTGTGGTCAGCACCCCGCACGCTACCCCACCCCCCCAGGAGGCGACAGTTATCGCCCCAAAAAACAGCAGAAAGGGGCTCATCGCCATATTGGCGACAGGGTGGAGCAGCTGCATGAGTAAGAGCGCTGCCGCTACGCTGAGAACCGCTAGACCATAGGTTTTAGGACGTAAGTAGACCAGGTGAACATTCATAGCAGCCCACGGTAGAAGCCTTTGGAACGATACAGGGCTGCTCTCAGCCCACAGCTCACGCGCAAAAACCTCGAACCCAGCCCGCTTATTTTCCTCAAGACCTATCCAGACACAGATCTAGCTTGGGATGGCGAACCTCTCTAGTCATATATCCCTAGGCATAGATTAGGGGCTGGTGGAGCCCTCGCCTCCGGGGGTAAATTTCGGCACATTGGGTTCTACAACTCCGGCCCCTCTAGGGTTAGCGCCCCTGGGTTACCGAAAGTCGGCGGCGACAGCTCTCCGGGCATTCTCCTGGGCGGGTTCACCCCAGCGAAAGATAACCCTCCCGGTTTCGGCGGCTACAGTGGGGCCAGACTCTCTGTACAACCGGAATTCCTGCTGAAACTGGAAAAACCGGAAAAATTGGTCTGCAACTGGTCTGCAAAAATTCGGTCTTTAGATATTAATCTGCACCCGATCGGTTGCTGCTACCGGCTGGTTGAGACATTTGGTTGAGACATTTTCCGCACAACATATAAACGTTCAGGCGGTCAATGTCTTACCCAGGGTGACCTGTGGCCACAGGCTTTTTGAGGTCGTGGTTCTGGCTTTACGGCTGCCCGCAGGGTTCAAGAAATTCTGGCGAGATCTGCGCGTTCTCGCCAGGGCAGAAAGTTTACCCAAAAGTTTGTTCAGTATTGCCCTAGATGGGGTCTGTCGGCCCAGACTTATTACGTTTAGTTTTCTGCTGACGCTGCATTTTTGTTTTCCCAATTCCCCGGAGATTACCCATGACTATTACTCCCGATCAGGTTCCCGCTCAGCACCAGGAACGCACCCCGGCCCTGGAATCAGACATGGTGCCCCGGCCGCAGTACGACGACCCTAACTACAAGGGCAGCGGCAAACTGCAAGACAAAGTTGCCCTGATTACGGGCGGAGACAGCGGCATTGGGCGCTCCGTGGCGGTGTACTACGCCAAGGAAGGAGCCGATGTGGCCATCGTCTACCTAGATGAGCACGACGACGCCAGGGAGACCCAGCGGGCGGTGGCAGACTATGGCCGTCGCTGTCTGCTGATTCCTGGGGACATTCGCGGCGAGGAGTTTTGCCGCGAAGCCGTACAAAAAACCCTCGATGAATTTGGCCGCCTCGATATTTTGGTCAACAACGCGGCGGTGCAGTACCAGGAGCCCAGCCTCGACGACATCGATGCGGCCCGCCTGGGGGATGTGTTCGCCACCAACATCTTCTCAATGTTTTACTTTGCCAAGGCGGCCACTCCCCACATGAAGCCGGGTAGCTCCATGATCAACACCACGTCGGTCAACGCCTACAAGGGCAACCCGAGCCTGCTGAGCTATTCCACCACCAAGGGGGCAATTTTGGCCTTTACCCGCTCCATCGCTGGGCCGATGCTGGAGAAGGGCATTCGCGTCAACGGCGTTGCCCCCGGCCCGATCTGGACACCGTTTATCCCCGACGCCTTCGATGGGGACGATGTCTCGAACTTTGGCAAGCAGGTGCCCATGCAGCGCGCCGGGCAGCCCAAGGAGGTAGCCCCTAGCTTTGTCTTTTTGGCCTCTGACGATGCCTCCTATATGGCGGGTCAGGTGCTACACCCCAACGGCGGTGTCGTGGTCAACGCCTAACTGCGGCGGTGCCCTGACCAGACCGCTGCCCAGACCGCTGCCCAGACTGCTGCCCAGACTGCTGAATCGATCGATATTGCTCCCCCAGAGGTTAACGCTATGGCCAACATTCCCACCGAACCGGTGCTCGACAGCACGCTGGGACTGCTGCGCGACGGCTACCAGTTCATTGGCAGGCGGTGCGATCGCCTCCAGAGCGACATTTTTCAAACCCGTCTGCGGCTTGAAAAGACCATCTGCATGCGGGGGGCCGCCGCCGCCGAGGTGTTCTACGACCCCGAGAAGTTTTCTCGCCAAAACGCCGCCCCCAAACGGGTGCAAAAGACCCTGGTGGGGGAGGGCGGAGTGCAGGGGCTAGACGGGGCCGCCCATCGCCAGCGCAAGCAGATCTTTATGGCGCTGATGACCCCAGAGCGCTTGCAGCAGCTCAGCGATCTCACCCTGCACCACTGCCGTCAGTACGCTCAGCGCTGGCAGGGGCAGCCCCAGGTGGTGCTGTTTGAGCAGGTCAACGAAATTCTCTGCCGGGCCGTCTGCGCCTGGTCGGGGGTGCCCCTGGCCGAGGCGGAGGTGGCCCAGCGCACCCTGGAGCTGGCCGCCATGATCGACGGCGTGGGCAATTTGGGGTTCAGGTACGTGCAGGGGGTACAGGCTCGCAAGCGGGTTGAGGCCTGGATTGCAGCGGTGATTGAGCAGGTGCGGGCCAGCCAGCTGTCTGCCCCTGACAAGACCGCGATCGCCGCCTTTGCCCACCACCGCGATGACCAGGGCCGTCTGCTCGACACCCACGCCGCCGCCGTCGATGTGATCAATGTACTGCGTCCCACCGTAGCCATCGGTCGCTATATCGTTTTTGCCGCCCTGGCGCTGCATCAGCATCCCGACTGTTACCTAAAACTCAAAGCCAATGAAGACAACTACCGCACCCTATTTGTTCAAGAAGTCCGCCGATTCTACCCCTTCTTTCCCTTTGCCGCAGCGCGGATCAAAGAAGAGTTTGATTGGCAAGAGTATCACTTTCCTAAAAATACTCTGGTATTGCTAGATCTCTACGGCACCAACCACGACAGCGATCGCTGGCAAGAGCCCGAAAAATTTTGGCCAGAGCGCTTCAGTCACTGGTCTGAAAACGCCTTTGATTTTATCCCCCAGGGCGGCGGCGACTACCAGAAAAACCATCGCTGTGCGGGGGAATGGTTGACCATTAAACTCATGGATCAGGTGCTAGATTTTTTGGTCAACGAGCTTGAGTACGATGTTCCACCCCAGCAGCTAGAGGTCAAACTGTCAAGGATGCCGACTATTCCAGCCAGCGGTTTTATCATCAACAATGTCAAGCTCAATACTGAAGCCCAGTACTGACTGGCCGAATGGCCGAACGGTGGCCAGCTTTTTCTAGATGAACGCGCAAACGTTTGAACGTTTTGGAGGTTTTTGGTCTCCTAGCCAGCGTGACTATGGCTATATCTATCGCAAGACTTTTGTAGCTCCGTCAAAAGACTGTTTCTCCCTCCGTGGCGGCACCCTATGATTGACAGCGCGATGGATACTAAGCTATAGCCGCCCAGGCTAGGACAGAGCCACTATTTCCGCACAGGCGGGAACCGATTAGCTCGTAACTACTCTCGAATGACTTGCCATTTTTAGGGGAAGGACAGAGAGAAATTGCTGTCAGCAAAACGTCCTAGCAACATTGGCTGTGGCCATAGCGTCTATTCCAGCTTTTGTTGACCGTTTTTGCTTCAAAGGATGAGCATGGAAGGTGATTGCTTGGCAGCCATTCTCAATTTTTCGCTGAAAGAGGAAAATTGCGGTACGGGTCAGCCCGTTCCAGTTCTAATTGCCCCGCCGCCGCTGCCGCACACTCAAGTTTCTGTGATTGTGCCGGTGCGCAACGAGGCCGATACCCTAGCTGAAACGCTGCTGGCCCTGGCAAACCAGGTCGATTTTGCAGACCACCCGCTCGACTTCAAGGGCTACGAGGTGCTGGTATTTGCCAACAACTGCACCGACGACTCGGCGGCGATCGCCCGCCGCTTTGCCCAGCAGCATCCGCGATTTCAGCTGCACGTGGTTGAGCAAACGCTGCCCGAGGGGGAGGCCCACATTGGGCGAGTGCGCCGGATGCTTATGGATGAGGCCCACCGACGGTTGACCTGGCTGGGAGCCCAGCCGGGCATCATTGCCTCCACCGATGGCGATAGCCGAGTCGATCGCCGCTGGATTGCCGCCATTCTGTACGAAATTGCCTGCGGAGCCGACGCCGTGGGCGGGCGCACCGTCACCGACCGAGCCGAACGGGCGGCCCTGGACAAGGCGACCAAAGCCGCCTACCTGCGGTTTGTGGGCTATCGCTACTTGATCAAGCAGCTCGAAGACTGCCTCGACCCCGATCCCTTTGATCGAGCGCCCCACCACTACCAGTTTTTTGGGGCCAACTTTGCTGTCACCCACACCATGTATGCCCAGGCGGGCGGCATGCCCCTGGTACAAACTTCGGAAGATGTGGCGTTTTACCGGGCCGTGGTCAAGCTGGGGGCGAAGGTGCGCCACAGCATGCTGATGCGGGTGACCACCTCAGCTCGCCCCCAGGGCCGCGCCCCGCTGGGCCTGGCCGATCGCCTCAGTCAGTTTCAGGTGCTGGGGCAGCGCCAGGAGTCGTTTTTAGTGGAGTCGGCGGCGGCGGTGGAGGCCAAACTGCTGGCCCGGCACCACCTGCGCCGCTACTGGATGCAGGCAGCTAGCGCTCCGCCCCGGCCCGCCCTGGCCTCCCAGCGGTTGACCCAGCTAGCTGGCTGGCTGGCGGTGCCCCTGGCCGACCTGCACCAGGCGATCGAGCAGTCGGTAACCGTTGGGGAACTGTTTCAGCAGGTTGAGCAGCACCAGCAGACCCTGGGCGCATGGCAGCAGCGGTGGGCAGCGGTACCCATTGAGGTGGCGATCGCCGACCTGCGACTGCGCCTCAACCAGCGGCGCAGTCGGGGCCCCCGCGGCAAACTCCGCCCGGCGGCGGGGTGCTAGGGCAGGCCTCGGGGCGGGGCGGCGGGGGCGGTCTCGACGGTCATACCGGCTGCGAGGGGCCGATCGGGCGGCAGGTTGACAATCACGGTGTCGGTGTCGTTTAGACCAGAAACAATTTCGACCGCCTCCAGGGTGTCGAGGCCGGTGGTGACGGGGCGCTTTTGGAGGCGGCTGTGGGCATCGATCACCCAGACAAAGGTTTCGCCACCCTCCTGCTGAATGGCGGTGGTGGGCAGGGCCAGGACGTTCTCTCGCTGCACCAGAATGACTTCGACGCTGACCGAGCCGCCGGGGATGAGGACACCGCTGGGGCGATCGAGCTGGGCGATGGCCTTGACCATGGCCTGGGAGCCGCCGCCGCCGTCGCCGCCGGCAGCGATCGCCTGGGGGGCAATACTGACCACTCGGCCCGTGTAGTTGGCGGCGTTGGGGCCGATAACGCTGACCCGCACGGGCATGTTGACGGAGACTTTGTTGGCGTCGAGGGTCATAAGGTCAAACAGCACCACCTCCTGGGTGGGGTCACCGATGGTGAGCAGGGTGCCCTCGCTCTGCACGCCGTCGCCGGGCTGCACGTCGATGTTGAGCACCACGGCGTCGAAGGGGGCAACGATGGCATTGTCGGCGATGCGGGCGCGAATGTTGGCCAGGCTGGCCTGGTTTTGGCGAATTTCTAGCTCGGAGCGCTGGATGTCAACCTCGGCCCCCCGCAGCTCTGACTGGGCGGCTTCTAGGGCGTCGCGATCGCGGTTGTACTCATCCTCCGAGATAAAGCCCTGATCGACCAGCGATCGCGATTCAGCCAGCCGCTCCTCGGCTCGCCGCACGGTGCGCTGGCGGTCTTGCAGCACCTCCCCCTGGCGCTGGCGCTGAAGTCTGAGAATTTCGGTCTGAATTTGGGCGTCGTCGAGCTGCTGCTCCAGGCCGCGATCGCGCAGCCGCAGCAGCACGGTACCCCGCTCCACCCGCTGGCGCTCTTCCACCAGCACCGCCTCCACGGTGACATCCCCCGGCGCTTTGAGAGTTTGCTGATTGCCCAGACTCATAGTGCCGGAGGCATCGACCCGGTTTTCGAGGGTGTCGCGGCTGGGGGTCTCGGTGGCAACAACTACGGGGTCTACGCTGCGGCGCTGCCAGGTGCGGTAGCCCAACCAGCCCCCTGCGCCCAGCAAAATCACCAGGCCCGAGGCCACTATCCATTTCAGGCCGGGGCGGGTTTTGGCCTGAGCGCCGTCGTCGAAGTCATCGTCGAACAGGCCGGAGCCGAGGGGTAGCGAGCCCCCCGCCGCCGCCGTTGACCCCAGCGGGGGAGGGTCGGCATCCGATGGCGTACGGGGGCGGGAAAAGGTATCGGGGTGGGGTTCGGGCGGCACGGAGCATTCCAAACAAAGGGCGGCCAGCGGCAGAATCTACAGGGGGGCCAGGTGGCCCAGGTCGGCGGGGCTGAGGTGGGGGTTAGTCACCCTGCCATCGCTCATCATAATAATCCGCTGGCTGTGGCGGGCCACCTCGTGGGAGTGGGTCACCATGACGATGGTAATGCCCCGCTGGTGCAGGGCCGCAAAAATGCCCAGCACCTCGGTAGCCGACTGGGAGTCGAGCGCCCCGGTGGGCTCGTCGGCCAGCAGTAGCACCGGCTGGTTGACAATGGCGCGGGCAATGGCGACCCGCTGCTGCTGCCCGCCTGAGAGCTGGGCGGGGCGCTTGTCCATGCGGTTGGCCAGACCCATGTGGGTGAGGGCCGCCGCCGCCCGCCGCCGCCGCACCGATCGCCCCAGCCCGGCGTACATCATTGGCAAAATCACGTTCTCGAGGGCGGTGAGGTTGGGCAGCAGCTCGTAGCGCTGAAAGATAAAGCCAATCTTGCGGTTGCGCAGGCGGGTCAGCCGAGTTTTATCGACGGTTGAGACATCCGTGCCGTCGAGAAAGTACCGCCCGCTGGTGGGGCGATCGAGACAGCCAATAATATTCATCAGAGTCGATTTGCCCGAGCCCGACTGGCCCATAATGGCGCAGTACTCACCGGGGGCAATGGTGAGGTGGATGCGATCGCAGGCCCGCACCGCCGCCTCGCCGCTGCCAAACACCCGCGACACCTGCTCCATGGCGATGACGGCGGTGGGTGAGGGAGAGGGCGTAGGAGACATGGGGCGATCGGTCGCAAGCTAGGGCGAGAGCGTTCCCTAGGTTTAGCAGATCCCAGCGGATGACACAAAGGCTGAAACCAAAGTAAAAAGAGACGGTCAAATCCCTAGTACTTGACCAAGCTGATTTTGACAGGGGCCAGCCGTTCTGGGTGCAGGGTGCAAGGTATACGGTCTACGGCTCGCCTTGACCCTGAAACCGTAAACCGTATACCCCACTGCCCCGTCATCTTTAGCTTGACAGTCTACTAGGGCTAATCGACCAAAACGGCGATCGCCGCCCCAGCGAGATCCATCTCTAGAGCGCCTGGCGACTCGCCTATAAGCCCGCCCGCTCCGGTAAAATTCTGGGATGACTGACCCATCCCTTCCTCAAATCCCGTCCCAGGCGTGGCAGCGACCGCTCGGCCAGCCCTGGGAGCACCACTACATTGTGCGCTACGCCAGCAACCTCGACGATGGCCCCGACCACGGGGCACCCCTGGGCGGGTTGGGGGCGGGCTGTGTGGGGCGATCGCCCAACGGCGACTTCAACCTCTGGCACCTGGATGGCGGCGAGCATATCTTCCAAAATTTCCCCGGCTGTCAGTTCAGCCTGTGGGAGAGCACCGGGGCGGGCACCCAGACCTACGCCCTCAGCACTGAGGCCCCAAAGGACGGAACTTTGGCATCCTGGCAGTGGTATCCCGCTTCGACTCAGGCTCAGACTACAGGCAGCTACCACGCGCTGTACCCCCGCAGCTGGTACCGCTACGAGAACGTCTTTCGCGCCCAGATCACCTGCGAGCAAATCACCCCCATCTGGCCCCACAACTATAAAGAGGCCAGCTATCCTGTGGCCTTGTTTGAGTGGACGGCCCACAACCCCACCCGTTTCCCCATCACCCTGAGCCTGATGGTGAGCTGGCAGAATATGGTGGGTTGGTTCACCAACACCCAAAACTCCCCCGAAGTGCTGCAACGGGACGACGGCAGCCCCTACTACGACTACGTGCCCGCCCTGGCGCAGAGCGCGGGCAACTTCAACCAGTTCCTCAACGAGGGCGGCCTCAAGGCGCTGGTGATGGATGGGGCCTGGCAGGGGGAGCCCGCCGAGGGCGACGGCCAGTGGTGCATCGCCGCGCTGGATGACCCCGATATAGAAGTCTCCTACGACCTGCGCTGGAACCCGACCGGCGACGGGCGCGACCTGTGGGACTCGTTTGCCAAGCTGGGGCGGCTGATGAACCTGCTGGACACGTCGCCAGCGGAGGAGGAGGAGCAGATTGCGGGGGCGATCGCCCTCCGGTTCACCCTGCAACCCGGCGAAACCAAACAGATCCCCGTCGCCCTGGCCTGGGATTTGCCGGTGACGGAGTTCGCCGCTGGGGTGGTGAACTATCGGCGCTACACAGACTTTTTTGGCAAGACGGGACGGAATGCGCGGGCGATCGCCTTCACCGCCCTGGAGGAGTACAAGCGCTGGCAGCAGCAAATCGAGAACTGGCAGCAGCCGATTCTCGATCGCGCCGACCTGCCCGACGCCTTCAAAATGGCGCTGTTCAACGAGCTGTACGACCTGGCCAGCGGCGGCACCCTGTGGAGCGCCGCCACCGAGGCCGACCCCGTGGGCCAGTTCGCGGTGCTGGAGTGCATCGACTACCGCTGGTACGAAAGCCTGGATGTGCGCCTCTACGGCGGCTTTGCCACCCTGCTGCTGTGGCCTGAGTTAGAGAAAGCCGTGCTGCGCGCCTTTGCCCGCGCCATCCCAGCGCAAGACGATCGCAGGCGGATCATTGGCTACTACGTCACCATGGGGCTAGAAAATCCCCCCGCCGTTCGCAAGCTGAAGGGCGCGACGCCCCACGATCTCGGTGCTCCCAACGAGCACCCCTGGGCGCAGACCAACTACACCAGCTACCAAGACTGCAACCTCTGGAAAGACCTGGGCAGCGACTTTGTGCTCCAGGTCTACCGCGCCTACCAGTTCACCGGGGCAACGGATGTGGCCTTTCTTAAAGACTGCTGGCCCGCCGTGGTGGAGACTCTGCAATACCTGAAGCACTTCGATCGCGACGGCGACGGCCTTCCCGAAAACGAGGGGGCTCCCGACCAGACCTTCGACGACTGGCAGCTCAAGGGCATCAGCGCCTACTGCGGCGGGCTGTGGCTGGGGGCGCTGGAGGCGGCGATCGCCATGGCCGACATCCTCACCGCCGCTGGCCTCGCCCCCGGCAACACCCCGATCTTGCTCAGCCAATACCGCCGCTGGCTCGACAACGGCCTCAAGGCTTACCACCCCAAACTGTGGAATGGCCGCTACTACCGGCTGGATACGGGCAGCGGCTCGGATGTGGTGATGGCCGACCAGCTCTGCGGCCAGTTCATGGTGCGCCACCTGGGCCTGCCGGATCTGGTGGAGGACGAGTTTACCCTGTCGGCCCTGGATGCGATCTATGACGCCTGCTTTGTGAAATTCAACCAGGTCGTCCAGAGCCAGGAACGCCCGCCCCAGCAGAAATTTGAGGGGGCGCAGCTGGGCAACTTTAGCGCAGCGACGTTGAAGCTGGCGATCGGGGCCGCCAACGGCGTACTGCCCGACGGCACCCCTGAAGACCCCGACAGCACCCACCAGCAGGAGGTGTGGATCGGCATCAACTTTGGCCTGGCGGCGTTTTTTGCCCAGATGGGCAAGCGGGAAGAAGCGATGGCGATCGCCCATTCCGTCATCCACCAGATCTACGCCTACGGCCTGCAATTTCGCACCCCCGAAGCGATCACTGCCCTGGGCACCTACCGCGCCTGCCACTACATGCGCCCGATGGCGATCTGGGGTTTGTACGAGGTGCTGACCGCCAGCACCGAGCAACCTGGATAGCAATGCACCACAGCGAGAAACCAGATTGCAGAAGTGTTAGCGATGGGTGGGCGGTGCATTGCGGCATAGAGGCGATCGCCTGAGCATGGAGATCAGATGGCCGCGAATGCACCCTACCGTGGAGGAGAGAACCGATGGCAGAAAAGCTAGTTTTCCAATATGACCAGGTGGGCGATATTCTCTACATCAACAAATGCGCGCCCTATGCGGAGCAGGAGTCTGAAGAAATTGGCGACGAGATGATCGCCCGCCTCAACCCGGTGTCTGGCGAGGTGGAGAATCTAGAAATTCTCTTTTTCTCAAAGCGACTTATGAGCGCAGATTTTTTGCTAGAGCTGCCGGTGATTGCCAATCTCAGGCTGGCGGCGTCGTAGGACGTCGTTCGTGGTGCGATGGCCCTCTGGGCCGGTGTTTGACCATCGCATCCTACCGCAGGAGTCGCTGTTAAACTGCAAACAGATAGAGCATCGCTGACCGCCATGATTGACCCCCAAGTGCAATACGTCTCTGATGACCAGGGTGAGGTAACGGGCGTTATCCTCTCTATCCAGCTTTGGCGGGAGCTTTTGAGCGAGCTGGAAACCCAGCATTTGCTCAAGAGTGAAACCATGCGCCAGCGGCTGTTGGATGCCAGAAAACGCTCTACTGGGGTCGCCTTTGATACAGCGATCGCCGAGCTTGGGTTGGAATGAAACCCGTTGAGTTTGACAGCAGTGCCTTTGAAGATTTGGCCTGGTGAATTTTCGTAGGGTGCATTCGCGGCGCTACAGCCCTAATTGCCGCCCTTTAACCCTGCTCCGCCGCAATGCACCGATGCGGGAAAGCCAAAATCGGAAATTCTCGCGCTGGGTAAGCGGTGCATTGCGGAGCAGAAATGGGTGGGTGGTAGGCGTGGGTTGCAGGCCGCGAATGCACCCTACCGTAGGAGCCACCACAGCAGGGCGACGATACCGAGACCCACCAAAAACCACAGCGCTATGGGTACCCGCTGGGGGCGTGTCGGTGAAGACTTAGGTAGGATGGGGGCTGCTTTAGGTTCTACAACGACCATTCGGCCGAGGTTGTAGAGAGCTTCGTCGCAGACTTCTACCTCTTGGGAAAGTCCCATCTCCTGATACAGGCCTCGTGCAGCTTCGTAGGCTTGGCGGGCATCCCATTTTTGGTCAATCCTAGCTAAGGAATTACCAAGATCGAGAAGAGCATTGGCTTCAAAGTGGCGTTTACCAATTTCTCGGGAAATAGTTATTGATTCTTGAAAATATTCAATAGAGCGCCGATACTCTCCAAGGGAAAATAGTGACAAACCTAAATTGCATAGGCTTCCTGCCTCGCCTTGGTGATCGCCAATCTCCCGCGCGATCTCTAACGACTGCTGGTGATACTCAATCGCCTAGGGATGTTGCCCCAGTGCTTCGTACACATTACCCAAGTTGCATAGGTTTGCCACCTCGCCTTGGCGATCGCCAATCTCCCGCGCGATCACTAACGACTGTTGGTGGTACTCAATCGCCTGGAGATATTGCCCCAGCGCATGGTACGCAAGGCCCAAATTGCCCAGGGAGTCGCCCTCGCCTTGGCGATCGCCAATCTCCCGCGCGATCTCTAACGACTGCTGGTGGTACTCAATCGCCTGGAGGTATTGCCCCAAAAAATAGTGCGCATTGCCCAAATCACCCAAGGAATTGGCTTCGCCAGTACGATTGCCAACCTCCTGCGTCATCGCTAACGACTGTTGGTAGTACTCAATCGCCTGGAGGTATTGCCCTAAAAAATAGTACGCATTTCCTGATCGCCTCAGCGTATCAGCCTCACCTTGATAATTGCCCAATTTCCGATACTTTTCCAACGCCTGCTGATAGTAATCCAACGCCTGAAATGGTCGCCCACAACTATTCAGCCCATCTCCCAAATTGAGAAGCGCGCTGGCTTCTCCGGCGGGGTCGCTCTTTGACTTGGCTAGAGCTCGTGCTTTTTCATATAGCTCTAGCGCCTGCTTGTATTCGTACTGACCTGAGTAAGCCTTTCCCAAATTGTTGTAAAGCGTAATTAGCAGAGGCGACTCTGGGGCAGTCTGCTCTAGCTGGGCAATCTGCTGTTGCAAGTCAGCTATTGCCACCGAGCTTTTTTCCCGTGGCTCTGTCACATCCCGCATGGGCATCGCCAGCATCTCTCGCCCCACCGCTGGCACCCGCGCCTCCGCCACAAACTCAAACACCCCACCGCGCCAGCTCCAAAAGTCGGGGGCCTGCTGGGCCAGGCGGGTGGCCACGGCATCCGGCAGCCACAGCACAATCGGGAACGCAAACTCCCGCAGCGCCTCCCGCGTCCATTGCAGCGAAAAGAAAAACTTCTCCTGCTCAGATTTCTCATCATCCAGGCGCACCCCCAGCAGTTCCCCGGCATTCAGCACCGTCACCACGGCGGGTTCCCCGTTTTGCAGCGCCGGGGTCTGGGCTGCCAGCTCCTCCAGGGTGGCCCGCAGGCTGGGGCGCTTCGGGTCCAGGCGGGCACGCAGGGGGGCAATGCCCTGGGCCTTTAGGTCCGCTTCGTAGGCATTGAGGATTTGCTCTTGCAGGTTGCGATCGTCCGTGATGGCGATCAGCAGGTCGAGCCGCTGGGCGTTCAGAGTCAGCGACAGCAGCAGCTTGCGGTACTCGCGCTCGTTCAGCGGTGACAGGTCGGCGGGGGGCATGGGGTTTTGCCTGCGGGGGGCAGATCCCAGGGTTCTTGAAGAACCCTGGGATCTTTTTGTTAAATCAGGTTTTTGCGTTTCAACAAATCCGTTACCAGGGGGTGCAGATCGTACCAGAGGTCGTCATTCTCATATTCCAGCACATATAGCCCGTGGAGGAGTTCCAAAAACTTAGGATCGCCCGTGTCGGGCGGGGTAAACAACTCGTAGGTTTGTCGCAGCAGCTCGTAGAGATTGTTGCCCAGGGGGCGGGCATACTGCTTGCGCAGCTCCCGCACGGCGGCGGTCAAAATCTCGCCGTCAATTTTGACCTCGCGCACCTCCGGCTCCAGCTCAAACCGCAGCATACATTCCCGGCAGCACTCCTGCCCCAGGCGCACCAGCTCCCGCAGCACGCCACCACTCAGCAGCACCATCTGCCGCAGCACCTCCGGCTCGATCAAGTCATTGCCGATGCGCCGTTCCAGAATGCTTTGCAGCCGCGCCACGTTGGCCTCAATCGGCTGGGCCTCGGATTGGCGCGACGCTTCGCGGCTGTAGAACTTGGTCACCGACAGCAGCAAGATCGAGGCTTGGCTCTCCAAAATTTCCACCAGTGCTGGCTCCCGCACCACCGCAATAGGAATGGTAAACAAAATGCGAATGCGGGGCGAAAACAGGGCGTTGATATTGTCGCGAAAGATCGGCTCGACCACGCCCAGATCCAGCTTGTCCAAGTCGTCGATGATCACCAGCACCTCTTTGCCAGTGGCGACCTGGATGGCGGCGGCGATCTGATCGATGTGCTGGGTCAGGTCAGAGACGCGGCGTTCGTAGGTTTCCTTAATTTCTTCGCGAAAGGAGTCTTCCTTTTGCAGCTTTGCGGTGAACACCTCAAAGAAATTGCCCCCGACCCCCATCTCCTGCTTGAGCTGGTCGGTATAGGTTTTGGTTTTGGTCTGGGTGAACCAGTTTTTTAGATCCTCTTGAACGTGGGCGGGGATGGGGGCTTCATTGCGAATGGCCCGCCGCAACAGCCGCAGGGCGATCGCATAGAGAATGTTGATATGGTTCACATCCGACATTTCTACCATGTCGGCAATGGAGAAAAATTCCACAAACAGCCCCCGCTTACGCACCTCCAGGGCCAGTTCGTTGAGCAGGGTGGTTTTGCCGCAGCCCCGGTGGCCGGTGAAGATCAGCTTGCCGTTGGCCTCGCTGGCGACAATGGCGCTCCGCAGCCGCGCCAGGGTCTCGGGGCTGTGGGTAATGCGAAACCGCTCAATGTCCTCGGACTTGATCAGCGGAAACAGGTTGAGGTTGCGGTAGGTGTCGATGTACCGCTGGTAGAGTTCGTTCACCGCGCCAGCCCTGTTAGGAAACCAACCCCATCATATCGGAGCCGCTGACGGGCACTGCAATATTCCTGGGTCGATCGGCCAGGGCGATCGCCCACTCTGTCATCCACCCGATCTACCCCTACAGCCTGCAATTTCGCCCTCCCGAGGCGATCGCCGCCCCGGGCACCTACCGCCCCTGCCATTACCTGCGCCCGATGGCATTCTGGGGCTTGTACGACGGGTTAACCGCAGGTCGGAATTTGTAGGTCGGGCTAGGATGGAGGCCAGGAGAGTGGTTCTCTTCCGAGAACCCCCTTGGGCAATTTTGGGGATATGCCAATGGTCAGAGAGTACTCACCTAGCACACCATTCACGGCAACGCAGCACTACCCTCCTTTGCAGAGCGGCGATCGCCTGTCGCGGGCAGAATTTGAGCGTCGGTATGCAGCGGCGACCGATGTTAAAAAAGCAGAACTGATCGAAGGAATTGTCTACGTGGCCTCTCCTTTACGGCATCGACAGCATGGCAAGCCCCATAGCCGAGTGATGACGTGGTTGGGGGTCTATCAAACCCTGACTCCTGGCGTAGACCTGAGTGATGCGCCAACCGTTCGTCTAGACTTGGACAACGAACCCCAACCCGATGCAGCACTGTTTATTGAAGCAGCAGCGGGCGGGCAAACCCGCATCAGTGCCGATGACTACATTGAAGGATCTCCGGAACTGATTGTGGAAATCGCGGCCAGCAGTGCCGCCATTGACAGAGGCGCGAAAAAGCAGGTGTACCGCCGTAATGGCGTGCTGGAGTATGTGATTTGGCAGACCTATGACAACCAGCTGGAGTGGTTTGAGCTAACCGATGGGGAGTATCAGCTACTGTCTCCTGATGCGGATGGCATCCTGCGCAGTCGGGTGTTTCCGGGACTGTGGCTGGCGGTAGACGCGTTGCTTAACAACCAAATGGCGCAGGTGCTAGAGACTTTGCAGCTAGGCTTAGCTTCACCGGAACATGCCACCTTTGTCGAGCAGCTAAGAATGCAATAATACAATAGATCTAGTTCTTGTCAGTCGCTCTGAGTCACCACCGCTCCTACCCCTCACCCCTACCCTTATGCGCCCTGCACCGCCCGATCGCACCCCGACCTCCCCGCCGCGCTACGCTGACCCCAGCGTCACCGTCGATCCTTGGCCAATTCCGGTAGCCGAGCCCCAGCCCCAGCCGGTTCAGCAACCGCGATCGCGCCGCGAGTCCCCCAGATTTGCACCCTTTCGCCCCATCCGCACGGTGTTTAACGCGCTGATAGGTGGGGCGGTGCTGGTGGGTATTGCGGCGGGGGTTGGGTTTTGGCGATCGGGCGATCGCTTCCTCGAAGGGGCGCGGATGATGCTGACCCCGGCCCAGCCGGAGCCCCAGGTGGATGTGCGTTCCGTCGTCGTGCAGCAGCTGCGGGGAGCCAGCGAGCTGACCACGGCGATCTTTGCCATGGAGGCGGTGGTGCCGACTCGGAGCGATCGCACCCTGGCAGGCTACGTGATCGGCTCTACCAACCTGCTCTACATTGCCTACGGCGAGGTGCGAGCCGGGGTTGATCTGGCGGAACTCACCGCCGCCAACGTGCAGGTGATGGGAGATTCTGCCATTGCGATCACCCTGCCGCCGCCCAAGATTCTCGACAGCAAAATCGACCTGAGCAAATCGAACGTGTTCGACTACAGCCGAGGCTTTTTGGGTCTGGGGCCAGATGTGGCCCCAGAACTGCAAGAAAAAGCCCAGCAGGAGGCGCTGATCAAAATCGAAGAGGCCGCCTGCCAGGAAAATCTGCTGGCCGAGGCCAACCGTCGCGCCGAGGTCACGGTCGGCCAGCTTCTATCTACCGCTGGCTTTGAAACCGTCACCGTCACCACCCAGCCGCCGACTAATTCCGCCTGTGCAGCGTCTGCAAATAGCGATACAGTGTTACCGGGTTTACCAGTGCCCAACCTGCCCCCCGAAGAACCTGGCCAATAAGGATTCCCATGCTAGAGCTGTACCAGTTTGAAGCCTCCTGTTTTGCCGAAAAGATTCGGCTAATTCTCGACTATAAGCAGGTGCCCTACCGCAAGGTCGAAGTCACCCCCGGCGTGGGCCAGGTTGAAGTGTTTCAAATGTCGGGCCAGCGCCAGGTGCCGGTGCTCAAAGACGGTGAGCAGGTGATTCCCGACTCCACGGCGATCGCCCTCCACCTCGAAAAAGCCTATCCCGATCGCCCCCTGATTCCCAGCGACCCCCAGCAAAAGGGGCTCTGTCTGGCCCTAGAGAGCTGGGCCGACGAGGCGATCGTGCCCAAGGCCCGCGTGGTCATGGTGGGCGCATTTAAGCAGCACCCCAACTTTCGCACGGCGCTGCTGCCCAGCTTTACCCCCGCTCCCCTGCGCAGCCTGGTGGGGGCGCTGCCCGGCGATCTGCTCAACCTGGTGGGTACCGGCGTCGGCTTTGGCCCCGACGACATCAAAATGGCCACCGCTGGTCTGCGCCAGGATCTCGAAGCCCTGGTGCTGATGCTGCAAAACAGCCCCTACCTGCTGGGCGATACCCCCACCCTGGCCGACTTCGCCGTGGCCGCCGCCACCATGTACCTCAAGTTCCCTACCGCACAGTACGTCGATTTGCCCGAGGGCATTGGCGGCAAGGGGGTGCCCGGCCTGGTGGATGTGCCCGAATCCCAGGCGTTCTTTGCCTGGCGCGATCGCCTCTACAGCGAGTTTCGCACCCCCCGCAGCACTGTACCCCCGGCCAGCTCCGGCAGCGGCCCCACCCCCATCAGCATCGACTAGGCCATGGCCAACGTTGCTGCAATCTTGGGGGATGTGGTCGAGGGCGATCGCATTTTCTCGCCTACATCCCTCCACTTACCCGAATTTCTTCCGGCGGAAGCCGTCGTCTACCCTACCACCGAAGCCGAACTGGCGGCGGTGATGGCCTGTGCCCACCAGCATCGCTGGCGGGTAGTGCCCACAGGCAGCGGCAGCAAACTGGCCTGGGGTGGCATCGGGGCCGGGGTGGATCTCATCGTCAGCACCGCCCGGCTCAACCAGGTGATCGACCACGCGGTGGGCGACATGACCCTCACCGCCCAGGCGGGGGCGAAGCTGGCGGATCTCGCGCCGCTGCTGGCCCAGCACAACCAGTTCCTCGCCGTAGACCCGGCCTATCCCGACCGGGCTACCCTGGGGGGCATTGTGGCCACCGCCGATACCGGCTCCCTGCGCCAGCGCTACGGCGGCCTGCGGGATATGCTGATCGGCATTTCCTTTGTGCGCTACGACGGACAGGTCGCTAAGGCGGGCGGGCGGGTGGTCAAAAACGTCGCCGGTTACGACCTGATGAAGCTGCTCACCGGCTCCTACGGCACCCTGGGGGTGATCGCTCAACTCACCTTTCGCCTGTATCCCCGGCAGGAGGCGTCTAAAACGGTGGTAGCCACCGGCACCGCTGATGCCGTGGCCGCTCTGGCGGGCGAACTGCGGCGATCGCCGCTCACCCCTGTCAGTTTTGACCTGCTGTCTCCGGCGCTGGCTAATGCTCTCGGCTATGGCGAACAGTTCGCCGTCCTGGCCCGGTTTCAGTCGATTGCGGCGGGGGTAGATGAGCAGGTGCAGGCGCTCTCAGCCCTGGTGGGAGCCAGCCTCACCCACCAGATCCTCGGGGACGACGAAGACGAGAACATTTGGGCAGCGGCGGGTAAGGCCCTCTTCCCGCAGCCAGAGGCCGCGGGTCAAACCGTTTTGGCCAAGGTCGGCCTGCCCAGCGATCGGGCGATCGCCTGGCTGGCGCAACTGCCCTCCGGCAGTTTGGCCCGCATCCACGCCAGCAGCGGTCTGGGGACGGTGCGCTGGGCAGCGACAACGGCAGAGGATGTGGAGAAACTGCGGTTTACCGTAGCTGACCTGTCTCGTGCCGGTGTCGAGGGCACCAGCGGCTACCTCACCCTGCTGGAGGCCCCGCTCTCCCTAAAGCAATCGGTGGATGTATGGGGCTACGGCGGCAACGCCTTGAGCGTAATGAAAGCGCTTAAGGCGCAGTTTGACCCTGGCAATTCTCTCAGCCCCGGCCGCTTTGTGGGCGGCCTTTAGGGGGCGATCGCCCCTGCCGTCAGCGCTAAGCCTCCCCCAGACCGGCGGCGGCCACCGCATTGAGTAAATCCTGATGCACCTGGGGCGAGCTGCCGATCACCATGCCCGGACGCAGGTAATTGGTACAGGTGTGCAGCGGCGGCAGCGGGTTCCCCGCCAGGGTGGTGACAATGTAGCCCATTTCCTGGGCCATAAAGGCCAGCACCGCCCCATCGATAAACTGCCCCTTAGCCAGCACCGCCCCGGCCAGATCACCGCTGAGCAGACCGTTAAAGTTGGGAATTTGGGTCTGGGGAGAATAGTCGGTTTTGGTGTGGTAGACCCGGTAGCGATTCCCGCAGGGATCGCTTCGCAAATCGGCAATGTGCGGCACCACATCTCCCATTTGCCAGCCCAGGCAGATAGCTGGCGCGGGTTGATCAACCTGGATGGGAGTACAGTCTTCTAAGGACTGGGCCAGACTGCCTTTAAAGGTACCCTCCCCGCGCAGGGTGTAGTAGTAGATGCCCTGGGCGGGGGTAATGGCGATCGCCGCCTCGTACTCATCGGCATTGAGAACAGCCAAAATAATCTGATAGTTCGAGTGGCCATCCAGGTAAAACTGGGTGCCGTCGATGGGGTCAAGGGTGATCAAGTAGTCGTCTTGAAGCCCCAGGTCGATGGCGCGAAAGTATTTGGTGTTGTGGGTTTGCTCATACTCTTCGCCGTAGAAGCGCACCGTGGGAAACAGCCCCAGCAGTACCACCTCCATCATGGTTTGAATTGACAGGTCGGCATCGCTGAGGGCCGAGGCAAAAAAATTGTCGCCCTTGCCGCCTTTGTCGGGCTGGGCCACGATTTTGGCCTGAATCTGCTGGGCGTAGGCCCCAGCGGTTTTAAGGTAGGGCAGCAGCGCGGCGAGAATTTGCCGAGGGGTAGTGGGGGGCAGCATAGAAAATGTCTTTGCGGGCAGAGCATCCCCAATGTATGCCCTGGCGAGGTCTTCTGGGCGTCTGCCCCAGTTTTCGCCCCGCCGGGGAGAAATATGGCCCACCGATGGCAGTCGCTAGGGCAGCGTGTATTCTAGAGTGTCAGTCTGAAGTATCAGGCTGGCCTGAGACGCCCAACCGTAACCAAGCAGTTCCCCCCCGGCAGTTACCCCCGCAGTTACCTAAGGAGACAGCGTATGTGTGGCATTGTGGGATACATCGGCACCCGACCCGCCGCCGACATCTTGATGGACGGCCTGCGTAAGCTCGAATATCGCGGCTACGACTCCGCTGGCCTCGCCACCGTCTACGAAGGCGAGCTGCACTGCGTGCGGGCCAAGGGCAAACTGCAAAACCTGCAAGACAAGCTCGACGGCCAGGACAACCCCGCCCGCCTGGGCATTGGCCACACCCGCTGGGCCACCCACGGCAAGCCCGAAGAATACAACGCCCACCCCCACCGCGACGCCACCGGTCGCCTGGCCGTGGTGCAAAACGGCATCATCGAAAACTACCGCGAGCTGCGCGAAACCCTCAAGTCCCAAGGGGTGCAGTTTGCCTCCGACACCGACACCGAAGTGGTGCCCCACCTGATTGCCTCCTACCTGGAGCAGGTGAGTGAAACGGCTGCCCAGGGGCGATCGCCCCTGCTCGAGGCCACCCGCCTGGCCGCCCAAGATCTGCACGGGGCCTTTGCCCTGGCGATCGTCTGCGCCGACTTCCCCGACGAGCTGGTGGTGGTGCGCCAGCAGGCCCCCCTGGTGATTGGCTTTGGCCAGGGCGAGTTTTTCTGCGCCAGCGACACCCCGGCGATCGTGCCCCACACCCGCGCCGTGCTGCCCATGGAAAATGGCGAACTGGCCAGCCTTAGCCCGTTGGGGGTAGAGGTATACAACTTTGACGGCGATCGCCAGCGCAAGCACCCCATCACCCTCAACTGGAACCCCATCATGGTGGAGAAGCAGGGGTTCAAGCACTTCATGCTCAAGGAAATCTACGAGCAGCCCGGCGTGGTGCGCACCGCCCTCGAAACCTATATCAACAGCGCCTGGACGGCCCACAGCGCCAGCACTCCCCTCACCCCCATTGCCCTGAGCCTGCCCGATGCCCTATTTACCAACCTTGAGCATGTGCAGGTGGTGGCCTGCGGCACCAGCTGGCACGCCGCCCTGGTGGGCAAATATTTAATCGAGGAGCTGGCCAATCTGCCGGTGATGGTGCAGTACGCCTCCGAATTTCGCTACTCGCCCACGCCGCTGATCCCCAACACCCTCACCATCGGCGTCACCCAGTCAGGCGAAACCGCCGACACCCTGGCCGCCCTGGAAATGGAGCAGGAGCGCCGCGCCGCCCACCCCGACCCCCGCTTTGCCCCCCGCATGGTGGGCATCACCAACCGGCCCGAAAGCTCGCTGTCGCGGCTGGTGCCCCATATTATCGACACCCACGCCGGCATTGAGATTGGGGTGGCGGCCACCAAGACCTTCACCGCCCAGGTGATGGCCTTTTACTTCCTGGCGATCGATCTGGCCTATCGCCGTGAAACGCTGACGGGCGATCGCATCGAGGCAATTCTCACCGGGCTGCACCAGCTGCCCGCCTACATCGAGCAGGTGCTCGAAAGCCAGGAGCGCTACATCGAAGAGTTGGCCCACGAGTTTAACGAAACCCAGGACTTTATTTTCTTGGGCCGGGGCATCAACTTCCCCATCGCCCTCGAAGGGGCGCTGAAGCTTAAGGAGATCAGCTACATCCACGCCGAGGGCTACCCGGCGGGCGAAATGAAGCACGGCCCCATCGCCCTGCTCGATGCCAAGGTGCCCGTGGTGGCGATCGCCATGCCCGGCAGCGTCTACGACAAGGTGCTCTCTAACGCCCAAGAGGCCAAGGCCCGCGACGCCCAGCTGATTGGCGTAGTGCCCATGAACGATGCCGATGCCGCCGAAACCTTCGATCGCCTGCTGCCGGTGCCCGTGGTCGATGAGCTGCTGTCGCCGATTGTGGCGGTGATTCCGCTACAGCTGCTGGCCTACCACATCGCCGCCCGGCGCGGCCTCGACGTTGACCAGCCCCGCAATTTGGCCAAGAGCGTCACGGTGGAGTAGGGGCAAGAGCTGGCAATGGCCATTGCATAGCCGTGACATAGTCTTGCAACCATTGCTCGGAAACCTGAACGGCTCGATGGCCCTAGTCACCTGGGTTAAGACACTCAGAGCCTTAGAAACGTTTGCACGTGCAAACGTTTCTAGAAAAATTGTCCTAACCAGACTGGCTACAGCTATATCTAATGCCACAAGGTCACAGGCTGTCTGGGAGCAGAAGTGGCGCTAAAAACCTAAAATTTTAGAAATAAATTGCCTGTGCCTTCCGTTTTTCAACTATATGAAGTGTAGGTTCCCTGAAAGTCCCTACCTTCACAAAATTTTTACAATGCGTGCATCTACGAAGCTTCTGGTCTCAGCTAAGCTGCTGTTGCTGATGTCAATTGTGGGGATAATTCCAGCGATGGGCTCCCCAAATAGTCTAAATGGGCTGTTGGCCCGTGTTCAGACCACTCAAAACCAGCTGAAACAGGACGAATCTGAGGAACCGCAACCTGCACCCGAACTGGAAGCCGCGCCGCCCGCTCCCGAGCCCCCACCGCCACAGCCCGAGCCCCCACCGCCACAACCTGAGCCCGAGCCCGAACCCTCAGTGCCGCAACCTGAGCCCGAGCCCCCACCGCCCGCTCCCGAGCCCGAGCCCTCAGTGCCGCAACCTGAGGCGGGGCAGCCGCAACCCACTCCACCTACCCCAGAGCCTGAAGCAGAGAATCTACCTACACAAGAGCTGAGCCCAGCTCCTCAACTGCCTCAACCCGAACCGGAGGCCGAGCCGCCGCAACCTACTCCGTCTGCTCCAGAGGTCGAGGCGGAGCAGCCGCAACCCACTTCACCGGCCCCAGAGCCTGAAGCTCAGCAACCATCAAGTCCGCCGAACCCATCGGTTGAGCCTGCGCCGCCACAGCCCAGTCTGCCCAGCCCAGAGGCTGAACCTGCGCAACAGCCCCCACCGCTATCCGATCGGCAACGGCCATCGTCTCCTAGCCAGCAGCAACAGTTGATTAGGGAAAGCGCCGACCAACTGTGGCAACAAGGAAATGCAGAATATGCGGCGGGCCGATTGCCCATGGCGCTGCAATTGTGGAGGCAGGCACGCCAAAGGTATTACTTCATTGGCGATCGCGATGGAGAAGCCCGCAGTTTGACCAGTATCGCCATGGCCAATCAAGCCATGGCCAATCAACTGTGGCAACAAGGAAACGAACAATATACGGCGGGCCAGTTTCGCGAGGCGATGCAATCGTGGTCTGCCGCACGGCAGCGGTATCGCTATATTGGCGATCGCGCCGGAGAAGCCCGCAGCTTAACCGGTATCGGCCTTGCCCATGTCGCCTTAGGTCAGTACCAGTTTGCCACCAACTCTGGTCAAGAGGCGCTGTCCCTGGCCCGCGAGGTGGGCGATCGCCCCCTGGAATTCAATGCATTAAGGCTTTTGGGCGACGCCAATTACCAGTACTATCTTGCAAATCGCGACAGTGATCAAAGCTCTGATAGATCTGTGGTAGCTATCAGCAACTATCAGGACGCTTTGAAGATTGCCCAAGCCCTGGGCGATCGAGTGAAGGAACGCCAAGTCTTAGATATCTTAGGCCGTATCACTCTCAGCAAAAACCGATATGAGCAGGCCGCTGGCTACTACCAGCAAGCCCTAGCCATCGATCAACAAACTGGCGATCGCCAGGCAGAATCGCAAACGCTGAGGGGGTTAGGTAGTGCCTACCTTGGGCTCGGCAACTATCAAGAAGCAATTGATCAATACCAGCAAGCCTTATCCATCCATCGAGAACTTGATGATCCCCAAGGGAAAACGTCGATTTTGCAGGGATTGGGTAATGCTTACGCAGGGCAAAACCAATATGAGAAGGCAATTGATAGCTACCGACAGGCCTTAGAGCTGGTTCGGCAGTCGGATAATCGCACACTTGAAGTAGAAGTTTTGAATGACTTAGGTCGCACTTATTCCAGTGCGGAGCAGTATCAGCAAGCGGTTGAGAGCTATCAAGACGTTGTCACGATTGCCCGTGAGTCGAGAAACCGTGGGTGGGAACGCCGGGCTCTCCTAGACCTGGGGGATAGTCATATCAAATTGAGTAACTACCAACTCGCAACTGACTCTTACCAGAGGGTTTTAGAGATGACCTACTGGCGGCAGGAAGGGGATCAAGCCGCCAGGGTGCTGGGTCGGTTGGGCTTAGCCAATGTCTATGCTTCTCAAGGGCAGTATCAGCAGGCGACGGAACAGCTTAACCACGTCAACAACTTTTGGGCTCTGGGTGAGAACAATAGCCCTCTGCGAGCTGAGATATCGCAGCGCTTTGGCGATGTCTATTTCAGTTTAGGGCAGTACCAGCAGGCGATCGAGGCCTACAGGCGTGGTCTGGATGTGGCCCGGCAAAATGGCAACCTTGCGATCGCAGCCGCCAGCCTGGAAGGGTTAGGCAACACCTACAACAGCCTGGGGCAAGCTGCTGAAGCAGAGCGCTACCGCCAAGAAGCCAGGACGGTTTATGGGCAACTGGGTACCTTTGCCGCAAATCCAGAGACGGCCTTAACCAGGGCCAGGGCGGCGGGCAATCGAGCTGAGGAGAGTAGACTCTTAATCAGCCTGGGCGATACCTCTGTAAATCAGGAGCAATACCAAGAGGCGATCGCGGCCTACATAGAAGGCTTGAGCATTGCCCGCGACATTGGCATTCGCCGTGAGGAAAGCCTGGCACTGGTGGGTCTAGGAGACACTTACCAAGGCTTAGCCGATTACCCGCAAGCTCTTGAGTTCTATCAGGAGGGTTTAGCCGCAGCCCGCGAGATCGGGCTACGGGAGGTAGAGGCTCGCACCCTGAACAGTCTGGGCTGGCTCCATTTGAACCAGGGGGCTGTGGCCGAGGCGGAGACTTACCTGGCTGGGGCTGTTGCGGTGTTCGACAGCCTCCGCGATACGGCGCTTGCCGACGCCTACAAAGTCAGTTTGTTTGAGCGGCAGGTCAGTGCCTACAAAGGGCTAGAGCAAACCTACATTCTGCAAGAAAAGCCAGAGGCCGCCCTGGAAGCGGCGGAACGGGGCCGCGCCCGAGCCTTCATCGACATGCTGGCCCAAAACGTATCGAGTCAGCAAACGGAGGCATTTTCAGCAGCGCCCCCCAACTTGGCCGCGATTCAAGCCATTGCCCGTACCGAGCGGAGCGTACTGGTGCAGTATTCATTCATAGAGACCGGCCCAGATAGCCCCAAGCTCTACATTTGGGTCGTGCAACCCAGCGGCCAGCTCGATTTTCGCACCGTCGAACTAACCACCGCCACCGCTGACCTAGCCAATCTGGTGACCAACAGCCGCGAGGCCATGGGGGTTCGCGGGCGGGGCGGGTTTGAGATCGCCCTCAGCAGCGAGCCCACCACAACCAATCAGCAGCTCCGCCAGCTGCACCAGCTGTTGATCGCGCCGATCGCCGATCTGCTGCCCACCAATCCCAGAGACCGGGTCGTGTTTATCCCCCAGGGGCCACTGTTTTTGGTGCCGTTTGCGGCTTTGCAGAATGAAGCGGGGGAGTATTTGATCGAGCACCACACCATCCTGACCGCCCCTTCCATTCAGGCCCTGGCCCTCAGCCGCCAGCAGCGAGCCCCCCGCCGCATTGGCAGCACCTACACGCCCCAAAAGCTGCTGCTCGTCGGCAACCCGACCATGCCTCCGGTGTGGAATCCTGATACTGGCCAGAGGTCGCCCCTATCACCACTACCGGGGTCTGAACGAGAGGTGGTTGAAATCGCCACCACCTACCGAGCGGAGGCGTTGGTCGGTGCAAACGCTACCGAAGCCATCGTCAAGCAGCGCATTGGCGACGCGATGGTGGTGCATCTGGCCACCCACGGCCTGCTGGAATATGGCGATCCGCAAAGCTCCAGCGGGCAGGATGTGCCGGGGGCGATCGCCCTGGCCCCCGGCAATGGCGAAGACGGACTGCTCACCGCCGCCGAAATTTTAGAAGACATTCAGCTCAGTGCCGAAATCGTGGTGCTGAGCGCCTGCGACACCGGGCGGGGCGACATTACCGGCGATGGGGTGATTGGTCTGTCGCGATCGCTGATGGCAGCCGGTACCCCCACCGTGATTGTCTCCCTCTGGGCGGTGCCCGATGCCCCCACCGCCCAGCTGATGATGTCGTTCTACCGCAAACTGCTGCAAGAAGAAACCCGCGATCAGGCCCTGCGGCAGGCCATGTTGCAAACCATGCAGACGCACCCCAACCCTGCCGACTGGGCCGCATTCACCTTCATCGGGCTGGGGGAATAGGGTGCAGCGAAATCACGGTTTGATCCACCACCCAATCGCTCATTCTTTCCGCCAGAGGATGCATTTCTCCGTAATTTAGACTGTCAGGGCAAGCATTACCTATGGTCAATTTCAATCGTCGTCATTTCTTGCAGGGGGCCGCTGGGGCGCTGGGGGCCATTGGCCTCAGCCAGTTTGGGCTCGAGCGTCGCGCGGTTCGCTACGGCCAGGCTCTGGCCCAAAGCACCCCCCGCAAAGTGGCGCTGCTGGTGGGCATCAACGACTACCCGGCGCGGGAGCGGCTGTTTGGCCCGGTTACCGATGTCGAGTTGCAAAAGCAGCTACTCATTCACCGCTTTGGCTTTAACCCCAGCGATGTGCATACGCTGACCAACCAGCAGGCCACTCGCCAGGGCATTCTTGAAGCCTTTGATGAGTACTTGATTAAACAGGTGAACCCAGGCGATGTAGTGGTGTTTCACTACTCCGGCCACGGCGGCCAGGTGCAGGAGTACGAGCGGATGCGATCGCAGCTTGATGCCGCCAACCGCGACTGCATTGATGCCAGCTGCCAAAATACCACTATCGTCCCTATCGACTACAGCAGCCGGGGAGAGGCCGTAGTCGATGACATCATGGGCCACACCCTGCTGCTGCTGCGATCGCTGGTGCCCAGCGAGAATCTCACCATGGTGCTCGACTGCTGCTACGCGGGCGGTGGCAAGCGGGGCAACGTGGTGATGCGATCGCGCCAGACCGATCTGACCGTCACCCGTGACAACGCTCCCCCGATTAGCCGCCTGGAAGACGAATACCAGCAACAACTGCTCAGCCGTCTGGGGTGGAGCATTGAGCAGTATGTAGAGGCGATCAATTCCCCGGTCAGCAACGGCTTTGTGGTGACGTCCTCCAGGGCCAGTCAGCAGTCTGCCGACTACGCCTTCGACGGGTTCACGGCGGGGGCCTTCACCTACCTGCTGACCCAGCACCTCTGGCAAGACAGCCAGCCGCTGTCGGTGACCATTCCAACGGTGGCCAGCAGCACCACCAGCCTGTCGCGCCACGGCCAGATTCCAGAGTATGATCCCCAGGGCATTCCTCGGGTGGCCGAAACCCCGGTCTACCACCTGTCGCCCGTATCTCCCCCCGCCGAGGCCATTCTGCTGGATGCGGCGGGCAACAAAGCCAATGGCGCGGTGCAGCTGTGGCTGGGCGGCCTCGACCCCATCAGCCTGGAATCGTTTAACAGCAATGCTGAGTTCACCCAGATCGACCAGGCGGGCAATGCCCTGGGCACGATTAAACTTCTGGGTCGCCATGGGCTAATCGCCACGGGGGAGTGGGTGGAGCGCCCGAACTCACGCGGCGGCGCTACACCTAGCCCCCTGCTGCAAGAGCGAGTGCGCGGCATTCCTGCGGTGATTACCCTGCGGGTGGGGCTTGACGACACCCTGAGCGAGGCCGAAAAGGCTACGGCTCAAGCGCTGTTGCAGGGCTTCAGCGCGATCGAGTGGACGGGGGTGGATGGGCAGAGCACCAATCCCCCCCACGTGCTGCTGGGGCGCTACACCACAGCCATTGACGATCGCATGCGGCTGAGCGGCGTCTCGCGGCTGCCGACGATAGACAGCGTTGGGCTGTTTTCGGCCACTCAAGAACCGCTGCTGCTGAACTCGTTTAGTGAACCTGGCGAAACCGTTGCGGCAGCTTTGGGCCTGCGGCTCAAGGCTCCGCTGACCAGCCTGCTGATTGGCCGCATGCTGGCCCTGATGGTGAACCAAAACGCCTCGCAGCTCAAGGTCAGCCTGGCGCTTGAGCACGGTAGCTCGCGCAGCGGTACGGCCACTCGCGGCGGCAGCGACGACGCCATTCTCGTTCCCCGGCAGACTGCCCAGGGCATTGAGATAATTCCGGTCGGCGACGAAGTGACGATTCGGGTGGCCAACAATGAGCCCACCGACCTTCACATCGGGCTGCTGGTAATCGATGCGGCGGGGGAGGTCACTGTGCTGTTTCCGCCCGCCAGCGATGACGCCAGTGCCGACATTGTGCGGGCCGGTCGATCGCTGTCCCTGCCGAGGCTGAGGGCGGCTCCCCCCTACGGCATTACCCAACTGCTGGTGATGGCCAGCAGTCAACCCTTGCAGAGCGCGCTCAGAACCCTGCGACGGATTGCCCCACAGGTGCGCGGCAGCGCCAGCGAAGCCTCTGCCGAAGAGGTGATGCGTGATATGTTTGGGGCCTTAGACAGTCGTCGCGGCAGCACCGATAGCAGTCTGCCTGCTGGCCCTCGCCTGATTGACGCGAGCACGGTGGCCGTGCTGTCGCTACTATTTGATGTCGTCTCCGCCACGTAGTTCCCCTGCCCACCGTTCGTTCATGGACACCGTGCATCCCCTCGAAAACGCCATAAACGACTACCGCCAGTGGGTCAGCAAACTGGTGAATGATGCCGATGCCTGGAGCGAGGAAGCGGTGCTGGCGATGCTCCACAGCCGCGATCGCCTTCAGCACCTGATCGACCAGCTGGCCGAAATGCCCGATCAGAACACCCTGCCGCCCCAGCTGTGGCTGGAACTGGCCGAGGCCGATGCCGATTTGGGCCGCCAGAGCGATCGCCTGCGGGCCATACCCGCCCTGGCCGACTGGCGCAAAAGTGTGCAGCCACCCGAGCACCACTGGTGGTGGTACCCGCCTGAACCCCAACCGCCCAAGGAGGCTCTGGCCTGGCTGTGGGGCGGTCTCACCATCGCTATGCTGACCATTAGCCTGGCCCTGGCGCAGGATATTGCCAGCCGCTTCACCATTGACACGCCGGGGGTGTGGAGTTCGCTGGGGGCGATCGCCCCGGTCATTCTGACGCTATTTGCCAGCGGTGGTGCGCTAACCAAAGTGGGCCAGCAGCTCTTAGAAAGCGTGCTGGCCAGCCGCACCCCGGCTCGGCAAAACTGGGCCAAGATTAAACTTGCCCTGGCTTTTGCCCTGGCCCTGGGGCTGTTTTGCTTTCACTCCCTGGGGCTGCCCCGCATTGCCGCCGCCTACAACCAGCAGGGCGAAGAGCAGTACGAAACGGGCGACTGGGCCAGCGCCCAAAACAACTTTCAGCAGGCCCTCAGCCTCAAGCCCGACTACCCCGAGGCCCAGTTTAATCTGGGCGTGATGTACGAGGAGTACCAGCAGACCGACCGGGCCAGAACCGAATACCTCAAAGCGGTGCAGGCTGGCTACCTACCCGCCTACAACAACCTGGCTCACCTCTACCTCCAGCAAGACAACCCCGAAGCCGCTGTGCCCCTGCTGCGATCGGCCCTCAGCAGCCCTGGCCTGAGCCAGCAGCAGCCGGAGCTACAGTACACCCTGCACAAAAACCTGGGCCAGGTGCGCCTGGCCCAGGAGCGCTATGCCGAGGCCGAAACGGCCCTGCTAGAGGCCATTGCCATCGGCCAAGAGCTAGAGCGCCCCCGCCCCGATGCCTACTGCCTGCTGGCCCAGGTGCTGGCCCAGTCGCCGCCCCCCGCCAACTCGCCCCTGCCCACCGCTAGAGCCGCCTGGGAAAGCTGCCTGCGCTACGCCGATCGCCCCGAATACGACGCCTGGGAAGGCATGGCCCGCCAAGCTTTGACACAACCGGAGAATGTGTATGACGCAGCCCCACCGTAGTCTTAGCAACAGTCTGAGCAACAGGTTGCTGCTGACGCTGGCTGGCCTGGGTATCGGCTGGTTCCCTACCGCCGCCCACGCTGGTCTGGCCCGCATTGTGACCGTCAGCGGTAGCGTACAGCTGCGGCGCGAAGCCTGGAGCGACTTTCGCCCCGCCAACCCCGGCACGGCGCTGTACGGCCCCGACCTGTTGCAGCCTGTTCGCGGCAGCCGAATTTTGGTCATTTGCCCCAGCGGCAGCCAGTGGGTTGTGCCCGCTGGCACGATTTCTGCGGTCAACAACGGCTGCCCCGGCACGCCGAGAGCCCTCAAACCCCAGTTCGGCATTGGCGATCTGCGCGGCGGCAGCGACCCGGCTATTCCCTACATCATTGCGCCCCGGCTCAATACGGTGCTTTCGCCCATGCCAACCCTGCGCTGGAACTCGGTGGCAGGGGCTGAAACCTACCGAGTCTCGCTGCAAACCCGTCGTGGGCCGCTGTGGGAACTCGAAACCGATCAGGCCGCCATACCCTACCCCGACGACCAGCCGCCGCTGACGCCGGGCACCCTCTACACCCTGGTGGTCGAGGCCGAGTCTGGGGCTAGCTCCACCGACGACCCGCCCGCGCTGCGGTTTAATTTGCTGACGGGCGATCGCGCCGAAGCCGCCCAAACCGACATCGCCGCCGTCGAGGCGATGGAGCTGCCCGACATGGTAAAAACGCTGATTTTGGTGGAGGATGTCTACCCCCGCTACGAACTCACCGCAGCCGCCATTGAGGCCCTGGAGGGGCTGGTGACCGCTGGCTGTGAAACCGCCAAAGTACGGCGACTGCTGGGCGATCTCTACCTCAAAAGCGGCCTGCGCCTGCTGGCGGAGCAGAACTACGAAACAGCCCTGGCCCTGGCCTTGGCGACGGACAATCTGGAAGAGCAGGTGCTGGCCCAGTACGGCCTGGGCACGCTCTACGCTCGGGTGGAGGAACCCGAGAAGGCGACCGAATACCTGGAGGCAGCCCAGGCGGGTGCCCTGGCGCTGGGAGATACCACCCTGGCGGCAGACATTGCAGCTGAGCTGCCGTAGGGGCGTGGCGAAGATACCCCCAGCTAATGTGCGGGTTTTTGGCTCTGTAGCCCGTGGGGAAGCCCGTACCAACAGTGCAGGCAGTCCAATGCATTGAGGGCAGAGAATTTAGATATTCGTTGGAGACAAATAGCTGGCTTGCGAGCCATGGTGATTCATAAATATGCGCAGGTTAATTTAACCCAGGGTTTAGCATATTCTGGAGCAAGATTTGCCGCTTTTGAGAAGTTGTATTGGTGAGCTGTGAGCTAGGCTGGGCGAGGTTTCACAGGCTTTTTGCTCAATTGTTATTAGCCTCAGGACACGGCCAAAAGCGTAACGTTAGAATAGGGGTTATTGTCGTCTGCCTCTACCGTTCAGCCATGCCAATTCAGCCTAAGACCACACCCCTCGGCGAACTGTTGCAGCGGGCCGGGCTGCTCTCCCCAGCCCAGCTTGAGGTGGTGCTGCAAGATCAGCGGTGGCAGCCCGACCTTAGAATTGGCGACATTTTGGAGCTGCGCGGCTGGGTCAAGCGCGACGCCATCGAGTTTTTTGCCGAACAGTGGCCGCAGCTGGCCACGGGTGGCCGCGATCGCCCCCTGGGCTACTACTTGCAGCAGGCGGGGCTGCTCGACGCCCACCAGGTAGAGGCCCTGCTCAAGGAGCAGCAGCAGGCGGGGCTGCGCATTGGGGCGCTGGCGGTTTTGCACGGCTGGCTCTCCCAGGAGACGCTCGACTGGTTTCTGCGATCGCTGGCCCCTGAAGAATCTGCCTCCTCAGCTTTTATCAAGCGGCGGCAGGTGGCTCCTAATCAGGCGCAGACTAGCTCACCCAAGCCAGTCACAGAGTCCCCGGCTAAGGCATCAACCGAGCCTAGCCTGGATGATATTTCCTGGGCTGGCTAAACGGGATAGTGGCTAAACTATCGGCATGGTAGCCCTTCCCCCACTGACTCCAGAGCTGCTAGAGCAGATGACTGAGGCCATTGTGCTGTGCCATTCAGTATTGGCAGAGTTTGAGCCGCTGCTGGAGTTTACGTTGTATGCAGTGCAGTTTCGCTATGGATTTATGGATACGCTCGATGAGCCACCAGATCGGGAGGGGGCGATCGCACTCGCAATAGTCTGTATGCTGCTGCGGCTAGCCAGTAGTAGCGATCGCCCCTGCTAGCGTGAGTCAATACGTCAGCTTGGTCTAAGCATGGCAACCTACCCTATCAACCTGCCCCTCCAACTTCAGCAAGAAGCCGCCCAATGGGCCACTAGTCAGGGCATAGCCTTAGTTGTAGGGCGAATAATTCGCATGGCTCACCCAATCCGCCGGGCGTGCTGGGTTCCACTGCGTTTCACCCAACCTACTACTTACCCGTTTTGAGATAGTCAAATACGGACTATGCCAAGGGCCACCTTAAGGCAAACCCTGGTAATACCGCTTCTCCTGACAAAAGAGCAGGAAATGGAACCTTTTCAACAGCTAAGTTGGGACGGTAAATTTCAACCGTTTGCTTTTGAGGGTTAATCAACCAGCCCAGACGCAGCCCGCTAGCCAAATACTCCTGCATTTTGTCCTGCAGCGGCGGCAGGGCATCGGTTTTAGAACATAGCTCAATCACAAAATCAGGGCAAATAGGCGGAAAGCCAGTCCTTTCCTCAGGCGTTAACCGTTGCCATCGCGACAGCTCAACCCAGGCCGCATCAGGAGATCGGTCGCCGCCCCCCGGCAGTTTGAACATGGTTGATGAGCTAACACCTTACCCAGCTTGGTCTGACGATTCCACAGCGTCAAATCGGTAATTAAATCGGCCTCACGCTCTCCGCTTTCTCCGCCTACGGGTGACATAATCACCAACGCCCCCGACACTGAACGTTCCAACGGCGTCGTTGGGTTCGCTTCGCACAGACAATAAAACTGGTCATCGGTCAAGTTCACCCGGTCTAGGCTCAAAACCATTGGTAATTCAAACATGACCCCAGCCCCATTGCAGTAACCCTACTACTCATAACCTCGGATGATGCCCTGGTAATCGAATTGCCCTGCGGCATTCACCTTCCCCCTCTGCCGCTGACCAACCATCACAGCCTGAAACACTCCCCGACCCAGCCCTCGCCAACCTCCACCCCTGGACTCAAAACCTCATCGGCATCCTGCAAACAACCAAAGACGACAGCCAAGAAGCCTACATCAACTATCTAGAGGCTAAATACTCTTGAAGCAGGTTTTGTTCGACAGCGATGTCTTGCTAGACGTACTACTCAATCGCCAGCCCTTCGTCATAGCCTCTACCTAGGCATTAGATCTGGTTCCTACCCAGCAGGCCAAGGGCTATCTTGCTGGCCATGCCGTTACTAACATTTACTACATTCTGCGAGATTCAGCGGTATCTCTACGCCATTCATTAGCCGCAATGCACCGCTGGGGTATCGGGGGTAGCCCAGCAGGATTTGGAGCTAAAGCCATAGACAAATTGCCAGCTACAAAAAACCCCACTGGCACCAGTGGGGTCGATAGGTCGTTGTTCTTAGGAGGAAAGTCGTTAGCTTGTCTAGCGGGCGTAGGGAACGCCGCGATAGGTCAGAGTGGCGGGCTGCTGGCGCAGAGCCACGGCAAACTGCCTGCGAACGTAGGGACGGCCCATAAACATTGCCGTTTCGCCCGTGGTCGTCGCATCTACAGCGGGGGTAGACACTTCGTAGGATTGGCCGCGATAGGTGAGTTGCATAGCTGGGGGCTCCTGGGTGACGTTTGGTTTGTCTCAACCCATTCATAGTCTCCCGAATCTTCGATTGGGAAAGTGATAGCGGCATTGGTCGATCGGTGATAATTCTGACCCAAGCATGTGAGCCACACCCCCCACCGAGATGATGCAGATCACGATTTAAGCACCTGCGCGGCGGCCTAGGGCTAACCCAAAAACAGTTTGTAGGCGGGGTTTTGGTTTTCGTCCCAGTACTGGTAGCCCAGGGTGTCTAGAAAGGCTTGCCACTGGGGCATTTCATCCGGCGGCACCTGGATGCCCGCCACAATGCGCCCGTAGTCGGAGCCGTTGTTGCGGTAGTGGAACAGGCTGATGTTCCAGTCGGGGCTCATGGCGCTGACGAACTTCATCAGCGCGCCGGGGCGTTCGGGAAACTCGAAGCGGTAGAGCAGTTCGTCGTGGGCCAGGGATGACTTGCCCCCCACCATGTGGCGCAGGTGCATTTTGGCAAGTTCGTCGTCGGTGAGATCCAGCGTCTTTAAACCCTTGGACTCAAACACCTGGGCCATGGCCGTCGCGTCGGCCCGCCCCTGCACCTCCAGCCCGACAAAAATGTGGGCCTCGTGGTTGTCGGCGATGCGGTAGTTAAACTCGGTCAGGTTGCGGGTGCCCAGGCATTCGCAGAAGGCCTTGAGGCTGCCAGGGGTTTCGGGAATGGTGACGGCGAAGATGGCCTCGCGGTGTTCGCCGATCTCAGCCCGCTCGGCCACAAAGCGGAGGCGATCGAAGTTCATGTTGGCCCCGCAGGCCACGGCCACCAGGGTTTGGTCAGTGATGCCGGTGTGCTCCACGTAGGCTTTTGCGCCCGCGATCGCCAGCGCCCCGGCGGGCTCCAAAATTGAGCGGGTGTCCTCAAACACGTCTTTGATCGCCGCGCAGATGTCGTCGGTGCTGACCAGGATGATGTCGTCCACGTACTGCTGACAGAGGCGGAAGGTCTCTTCCCCCACCTGGCGCACGGCGACGCCGTCGGCGAACAGGCCCACGGTGCTCAGGCGCACCCGCTCTCCGGCTTTGAGCGATCGCGCCATGGCATCGGCCTCAACGGGCTCTACGCCAATGATTTTGACCTCAGGCCGCAGCCGTTTGACGTAGGCGGCAATGCCCGAAATCAGGCCGCCGCCGCCGATCGCCACAAAAATCGCGTGGATGGGCTGGGGGTGCTGGCGCAAAATCTCCATGCCGATGGTGCCCTGACCGGCGATCACGTCCGGGTCGTCGAAGGGGTGGACAAAGGTGAGGCCCTTTTCCTCGGCCAGCTGGCGGGCGTGGGCGTAGGCGTCGTCGTAGGTTTCGCCGTAGAGCACCACCTCACCGCCCCGCGCCTTGACCGCGTTCACCTTCATCATCGGCGTCGTGGTGGGCATGACGATGATGGCGCGGGTGCCCATCTGCCTGGCCCCCAGCGCCACCCCCTGGGCGTGGTTGCCCGCCGACGACGCAATCACCCCGGCGGCGAGTTGCTCCGGCGACAGGTGGGCCATTTTGTTGTAGGCCCCGCGCAGCTTAAAGGAAAACACCGACTGCATGTCTTCGCGCTTCAGCAGCAGCTGGTTTTGCAGCCGCGTCGATAGGCCGGGGGCAATATCTAGGGGTGTTTCCTGGGCCACGTCGTAAACTCGGGCGGTGAGAATGCGTTCGAGGTAGTCGGTAGGCATGGCCGGGAAGACGCGAAGGAATAGTCCTTCATCTTACGCCACCGACCCGGCGGCGCGATGGGCGCGAGACCTCCTCTCAGACTTCCAGCTTAAAGTAGGCCAGGGCTCGCTGGAGCTGAGCGGCCTGGGCCGCCATGTCGTGGCTGGAGGTGGCCAGCTGCTCAGCGGCGACGGCATTGTGCTGGGTGACTTCGTCGAGCTGCACCATGGCGCTGTTGATCTGGGCAATGCCGTTGTTTTGCTCCAGGCTCGAACGGGTGATATCGGCCATCAGCTCAGAGGTCTGCTGAATGCTGGGGACAATTTGCTTAAAGAGGTCGCCCGTGCGCTTGCTCACCACCATGCTGCGATCGGCCAGGGCGGTAATGTCTTCGGCGGCCTCGCGGCTGTGTTCAGCCAGCTTGCGCACCTCCTTGGCCACTACGGCAAACCCCCTGCCATGTTCTCCGGCCCGGGCGGCCTCCATGGTGGCGTTGAGGGCCAGCATATTGGTTTGCTCGGCGATGTCTTCAATCACGTTGATTTTGGCGATGATATCGCGCATCACCTGAACGGTCTCGGTGACCGCCTGTTCGCCCTCGTCCACCATGGTCGCCGATTTGACCGCCGATAGATAGGTGTGCTTGGCTTTGTCGGCATTGCCATTGATGATCGCATTCATCTGTTCAATCGACACGGTGGTTTGGGCGACCCCCGCCGCCTGCTTGGCATTGCCGGAGGAAAGCCCCTGGGCCGCATCGTTGAGATGGGCCGAAATCTCTAGCATGCGGTGGGCCGCCGCCTGCTCATCTTGAATGATGGTGGACAGGCGAGTTGTCATCAGCTGGAGCGCCCTCAGCATGCGGCCAATTTCATCGTCGCCACCGGCAGGAATTTCGACATTTAGATCGCCGTCGGCGACCCGCTGGGCGATCGCCGCCGTCGCCAAAATTGGCTGGGTGATGCGCCCCGCCAGGTAGTAGGCCAAGCTCACCACCACCAGGCCCAGCACAATGCTGCCCCACAGGATGTACAGCGCCAGCTGGGACGCAAAATTGAGGGTATTGCCCAGGTCGTTTTCAAAGGCGGTCAGGCCATTTTGAGAATCGTTGAGAAAACTCTCGAGGGTTTGGTTGTAGGCCGCTTTCGTCTGCTGGTATGCCGCCCCGTCGAGTACCAGCAGGGCGGCGTCAGGATTGCCCGCCAGCAGTAGGTCAACGGCCTCGGTCTCGAGGGCCGCCAGTTTGTCGTTGAGTACTTTTTGCTGGTCAAAAAGCGCCTGAATTTTAGGATCGCTAGCCTCGGCCTGGGCGGCAATGATCAGGTCTTCCAGGGGGTCAAAGTAGGTGTCGTAGCGCTCTTGCCAGCGGCTGTCCTGGGTCAACACGTAGTTGCGCATTGACTGGGTTAGCACCTCATCTAGCCAGAGAATCTGGTGGGCGCGGGAGAGCTGCTGCTGCGATGCGCTGACGGAAACCAGCATGGCGCGGATTTGGCCAACGGCATGGTAGGTCGCTGTGCCAACGGCGGCCAGCGTCATTGCGCCACAGAGATAACCCACAAAAATTCGGGTGCGAATTTTGCCAGCGGCTAATCTCTTAAATAAAGGCATCATCACGGTTTCCTATTTTTTGTAGATGGAGTTAGCGGGCGGTGGCGACAGTGTCAGCAGCGGCGGCTCGTCAGGGGCGATCGCAGGCGAGACAGCCCCTCGATAGCCAGCCCTAGAAGATACTCCTGACCGGCGGCAAGGTGCTTGAGGGGAGCCGAGAATGCTCCACAATTTTTCCCGTTTTGAGGTGCTACGCAACGTTTCCGTTGCCAATGAGTTTTTTGTCCTCGAGGTTTTCCAGGCCGCAGCAGAGGCTTGGGGGGAATATCCATAGTTTGAGAAAGGCAGGGGCCAGGGCGCTGCCGTCGGTATCCTGCGATAGAGTTACAGAGGAAATTGGCGCAGTGCCTATGCCCCTCCCTTCGTCTCGTCATCCCAAGGCTGCCCAGGCCAGCGCCCCTGGGGCCGTGCAGGTCTGGGTCGGTACCAGGCCAAAGCAGCTCTGGCGCAGACTGCTGGGTCTGGCTCTGGTTGGCGTCGGCATCGGCGGCGGGCTGCTGCTGCTGGGGTTCAGCTTTCGCCTGGGGCTACGGCTGATGCTCGACCCCGAGGCGCTCCCGCTGGTGCTAGCCCGGTTTCAGCGATCGCAGCAGGTTGCCCTCCCCGCCGCCACCAGCCTGGAAGACCTGCGCCAGCAGGCGCAGGCGGCCCGACAGCAGGTAGGCGAACCCCTGCGGCTAGAGGTCGCCAACGGCGGTGAAGTGCTGATTGTGCCGGTGCTGGAGGAAGGGTCAGGGGCGATCGCATCGCTGCATCTGTTCCAGCGCGAGGGCGGCGAAGCGGAACTGCGGGCGATCGCCACCCTCCCCATTGCCCCCCTGCCCAAAGACACGGTGCTAGCGCCCTGGCTCAACAGTCCCCAGGCACCTACTGCTGCACCCGGAGCGTTTGATCTCACCCGCGTGGTGCCGCTGCCGGAGCCCCCCGTCGCCGACGACGGTCTCTGGCTTACCCTGGAGGGCACCTGGCAGCAGCAGGGGCTCACCCTGCGCTACGGTCAGCTGCTGTACGTCAATGCCCAGGCCCAGCGGCTCGAGCTGTTAATGCCCTGGAGCAGCCCGGCCAACCGCCCGCCCCAGTGGGCCGACCTCGATGGCGACGGCCCCAGCGATTTAATTATTGATGAAACCGTGGGGCTAGATCCGGCCCTGCGGGGGTTGCAGGTGATGCCAGGGCCTCGGGTGCAGCCGGTGTCGTGGGTGCGCGTGCCGGTGGATGCTGGCGATCAGGCGAGCCGCTACCAGCAGGCCCTACGGCTGGCCCGAGGCGGGCTATGGCACCCTGCCCAGGGCCAGCTGGCCAACCTCAAAACCGCCCTGGGCCAAGGCTGGAACCCGACGGCAGAGGCCCAGCTGCGGCTGATCGAGCGCCATGGGGCCATCACCCGACAGCAGGCTGAGCAAGACTGGTCAACGCCAACCCAGCACATTCTGGCCCTGCTGATCGACGGGCGATGGGAGACCGCCCTGACCCAGCTGGAGGCCAGCCCCCAGCTGCTGCCCACCCTGCTGACCCGGCTGGGGGTTGACCAGGGTCGCCTGTGGAACCGCATTACCGCCGCCGCCGCCCTGCCCGACCCACCGCCTGCGGTATATATCTGGGGCGGAATAGCCCTCAAGGCCCAGCAAACCCAGCCCGCCAATCGCGATGGGGCCACCCCAGACTGGCTCAACCGGCAGCCGGTGCCCGCCGCCGCTCGCCAGCGGTTGGCCAAGGTTTTAGCTACGCTGACCCCAACCCCGCCGCCATCCGTTGCCAGCGCTAAGACCGCCGGAACCACAGCCACGCCTGTCACGGCCACCTCCGGCCCTGAGGCGATCGCGCTGCCGCCCCTCACTGCTCTCATTGGCCAGGCCCAGCCCATCGCCCCGCCTGAGACGGGCTACGCCGCACCGGGGCAATCCTTCGATGCCGCCCTGGGTCAGTGGTACGCCATCGATCTGCGGGCGGTTCACCAGAGCCAGACCTGGCAGCGGGGGGAGGGAACTCTACCCGCCGGGGCAACTCCGCCTGCGGTCTGGCCCCTGGTGCAGCCTGCAGTGGCATCACCGCAGCTGCTGCGGTGGGTCAGCCCGACAACGGGTGTTTCGGCCCCCGTGACGGTGCGGGGGCTGCGCCTGAGCAACGGCAACGTAACGCTTCTGGCCACCGGCCCGGCCCCCCATACCTCTGCCCTGCCGCCGCTGGTGTTTTCCCAGGGGGCGCTGCGGTGGCTTGACGCAAGCCAGGGCCAAACGGCAGAACCGGGGGCGATCGCCGCCGCCGCCGCCGCCATCTTTGGCAACCAGCCGTCCCCTGCTGAGGCGGCCAGAAGCCTGGCTACCCTGGCCCAGCACAGCATCGACCTGACCGGCAACGGCCAGCTAGAGCGGGTGCTGACCTGGGATGAGGCGGCCCTGGCGCAGCTCAAGACCTGGCAAGTTCAGGTGGAGACCACCTCCCCCAAGACCATCATCTTGGGCGCAGATAACCGAGTGCTCTACAGCGATCTGTTCGCTCCTCAGACCGTAGTGGCGCTGACTAACCCAGCCGCAGGCGGGCCGGTGGGGCTGCTGGTGCATCGGCCAGAGGGGTACGAACTGCTGTTCTGGCTCGCTGCTGAGCAACGGTTTGAGTAGCGACCCATGGCCCGTTTTGCCTGGCCGATCCCAAGCCAGCCCCCAGCAGCAGTTAGGAGGTTAGACCTTGACCCACAATTTTTCCCCGCCGCTCGATCTCGCCTTTGTTCGTCAGCAATTTCCTTCGCTGGCGGGCGACTGGATCTTTTTCGACAACGCGGGCGGTTCGCAAATTCTCAAACCCGTGGTCGATCGCATCACCGCATTTCTCTACGAGTCGAACGTGCAGCTGGGAGCCAGCTACGCCCTGTCGCAGCGGGCGACGGAGCGGGTGGCGGCGGGGGCTCAGGCCATGGCCACGCTGGTCAACGCCGCCGACCCAGCGGAGGTGGTGCTCGGCCCCAGCACCTCCGCGCTGTTGCGCATGCTGGCCCAGTGCTTTCGGCCCACCCTGCAACCGGGCGATGAAATTGTTGTCACCAATGCCGACCACGAAGCCAACATCAGCCCCTGGGTAGAGCTGGAGCGCGCGGGCATGGTGGTCAAGTTCTGGCGGGTGAACCCCACCACCCTGGAACTAGACCTGGCCGATCTAGAGGCCTTGCTGACGTCAAAAACTCGCCTGGTCGCCGTCACCCACACGTCGAATGTGTTGGGCAGCATTCAGCCGGTGCGGGCGATCGCCGATCTCGTCCACAGCCACGGCGCGCTACTCTGCGTCGATGGAGTCGCCTTTGCTCCCCACCGCCGCGTCGATGTGCAGGCTTTGGATGTCGATTTCTATACCTTCAGCCTCTACAAGGTGTACGGCCCCCACATGGCACTGCTCTACGGCAAAAAAGAGCTGCTGCTGACGCTGCCCGGCTACAACCACTACTTCATCGACGACAGGGCGATTCCCTACAAATTTCAGCCGGGGGACAGCAGCTACGAGCTGAGCTACAGCCTCACAGCCATTACCGACTATTTCACCGCTCTGGGCCAGCACCACGGCCAGCCCGGTGAAGCCGACCCCATCGATCAGGCCTTTGCCCTGATTCAGCAGCACGAAGCAGCCCTCAACGAACGGCTGCTCTCGTTCCTGCACAGTCGCCCCAGGGTGCGGGTCATTGGCCGAGACGCAGCTGACCCGACCCAACGCGTTTCCACCATTTCCTTTGTGGTGGAGGGGGTGAGCAGCGACCAAATTCCGCCCCGGCTCGACAGCCACAACATTGCCATTCGCTACGGCCATTTCTACGCCCTGCGGCTGATCGAAGCTCTAGGGCTGCTGCCCCAGCAGGGCGTGGTGCGGGTCAGCATGGTGCACTACAACACCCTTGAGGAATGCGATCGCCTGATTGAGCAGCTAGAGAACCTTCTGTAGAACGAGCCCTGGCCATGCTCATAGAACGGTGCCGCCCTGCAAAAAATCGAGCACTTCATCGCACCAGTCGATCCAGTCCTGTTCGTAGCGCATGCCCCGACGCAGGGTGAGGTAGCGAAACTGCTCCATGGGGGGCGGCTGGGCAATCGCTTTGTACTGCTCATCCATGGCCTGGTAATGGGCCAGCTTTTCGCTGTGCATCTGCCGCCGCCGATGCAGTTCTGGCAGCAGCAGCCCGTCGGCCACGTAGGGAGCGGCCAGCACCTTGACCAGCAGGTCTTCGCGGATGGGGGTGGGCTCGGTGGGTTCGGCGTACCAGCGGGCCAATTCACCTCTGCCCGCCTCGGTAAGGCTGTAAATCTTTTTGTCGGGTTTGCCCGCCTGGGGCACGGTTTCGTAGACCACCCAACCCTGGTGCTCCATCTTGCCCAGCTCGCGGTAGATCTGCTGCTGACTGGCCTGCCAGTAGCAGCTGACGCTCTCTTCAAAGCGCTTGCTGATGTCGTAGCCGCTGTAGGGCTGCTGGGACAAGACCGCCAAAATAGTGTGGGACAGGGCCATAGGGCAAAAGAGTGACGAATGAGGGAGGCAAACCAGCCCCCAGGGGCTTAGATTTTAGCGCTTTGGGGCTGTGCTGCCCCTGGCTTCACCGGCTGTAGGTGCGCACGGCTGCTCAAGGAGGTGCGGTTGACATACCCAACTATTTGAGTATAACCTTGGGCGTAATAAGCAACAAGTTGAATATCTACTTGTTGTTTACCACTTGGTTGCACAGTGCTTTGTTGTTTAAAGCAGTCAGCCGTTTCCGCGTTTGCCCACCACTCTCTGCCAAGGTGCCGTCATGCCCGACGCTCCCGCTTCTGTAAATCTTTTGCCAATCCCGACTCCAACCGCTGAACCGATCGCCCACCCCAGCAGCCACGCTGGCCAGCCTCGACGCTGGCGGCTGCGGCTGCGGCGCTGGTGGGTGGTGCCCCTGGCCACGCTGCCCCTGGCGATCGCCGTGGGAGTGCGCCAGCTAAACCAGCCCGCCGCTGGCCCGGCACTGGCAGCGGCGCTGCCGGTGGAGGTAATCACCCTAACGCCCGTGACCGCCTACAGGGTGGAGCGGCAGTACACAGGCGAAATTGTGGCCCAGCGCCGCAGCGCCCTGGGCTTTGAGCAGGGGGGCACCGTGGTGGCGCTACTGGTCAAGGAGGGCGATCGCGTGGCGGCTGGGCAGCCCCTGGCCCGCCTCGACACCCGCAGCCTTGAAACCCAGCGCCAGCAGCTGGTGGCCCAGCGCGATCAGGCCGTTGCCGCCCTCAACGAGCTGCAAAACGGCCCTCGCCCCCAGGCGATCGCCGCCGCCACCGCCGCCGTGGGCGATCTTGAGCAGCAGCTGGCCCTGGCCATTACCCAGCGCGATCGCCGCGCTGACCTCTACGCACGCGGGGCCATCTCCCGCGAAGAACTCGACCAGCAGACCTTTGGCACCGGGGCGTTGGCCAGCCGCCTGGCAGCGGCCCAGAGCGAGCTAGATGAGCTGTTGGTTGGCACTCGGCCCGAGCAGATTGCCGCCCAGGCCGCCCGCGTGCGCCAGCTCGAAGCCGCGATTCAAGCGGTGGAGGTGGATCTTTCAAAGGCGGTGATCACGGCACCGTTTGGGGGGCGGATTAGCGATCGCCTGGTGGATGAGGGAGTGGTGGTCAGCGGCGGCCAGACCGTACTGCAACTCACCGAAGGGGGCGCGACCGAGGCCCGCATTGGCGTGCCGGCAGGGGTCGATCGCCTGGCCCTCGGCAGCGTTCACACCGTTGAGGTCGGCGATCGCCCCTTCGCCGCCACCGTCACCGCCCTGCTGCCCGAGCTAGAGTCCACCAGCCGCACCGTCACCGCCGTGCTGGCCCTCGACACCCCAGCAGATCTCACCCTGGGTCAGACCGCTCGACTGGTGGTGAGCGACACCCAGCCCACCGCCGGGTTCTGGCTGCCTGCCACCGCCCTGGTACAGGGGGAACAGGGGCTGTGGTCGGTGTACGTGGCGCGGGGTGAAGCAAGTGCCGCCACCGTGGCCCGCCAGCCGGTGGAGATTGTGCACACCGACGGAGAGCGGGTGCTGGTGCAGGGGCTGGTGGCAGCGGGCGATCGCGTCATCGCCAGCGGCATCCATCGAGTCGTGCCCGGCCAGGCCGTCAGCATTTCCCCCTAGGGGCCGACCCTCGCCCTCAGACTATTCCTTCTATGAGCTGCTGTAGGGCAGTGCCCACCATCAACGAGACCGCTTCCCAGACATTACCCAAAGGAATTTTCACCATGCAAGCATTTGTCACCGGCAGCACCGGGCTGCTCGGCAGCAACCTGGTGCGCGAACTGGTGGATCGAGGCTATCGGGTCAAAGCCTTGGTGCGCTCTACCGTTAAAGCCAAATCCCTGCTGGGCAACGTACCCCAAGTGCAATTGATTCAAGGCGATTTGCAAAATATCTCAGCCTTTGCGGCAGACCTTCAGGGGTGCGACGTGCTGTTCCACACCGCCGCCTACTTTCGCGAATCCTACGGGGCGGGCAACCACTGGCCAATGCTCCAGCGGCTCAATATCGACGCCACCATTGCCCTGCTAGAAGCAGCCGAAAAAGCCGGGGTGCAAAAAGCCATCTACGTCAGCTCGTCGGGCTGCATTGGTCGCAATCCCGACGGCTCACCGGGCAACGAAAATACCCCACCCGGTGCGATTGCCCACGAGAACCTCTATTTCAAAAGCAAGCTGATGGCAGAGGCGGCGGTAGCTAACTTCATTCAGAGCCACACCATGCCCGTGGTGCTCATCTGTCCCGGTGCCATGCTGGGACCCCAGGATGCAGCCCCAACCGAGCTGGGGCAGTTTGTGCTCAATTTCTTGCACCGCAAAATTCCGGCCCGGCCAGCGGGGGGCATGCCCTGCGTGGATGTGCGGGACGTGGCGGCGGCTATGGTGCAGGCGGTAGACCAGGGGCGATCGGGCCAGCGCTACCTAGTTGGCGGCGAGTACTACTCCATGGCTGACCTCATGACCCATCTGGAGGAGGTCAGCGGCGTACCGGCACCCAGGCTAAAAATGCCGGGCGTGATCATGCGAATTTTAGCGGTCATTTCCACTATAGCAGGGCGACTCAGGGGTCAGAAGCCTGAAATTCCGGTAGAGGGGGTGAAGATTATGCTGGCGTCTTTGGCCTACGACTCCACCAAAGCTCAGCGGGAGTTGGGAGCCCAGTTTCGGCCCCTCAAGACCACTCTGGCCGATATGGTCACCTGGTATCGCCAGGCTCACTACCTGTAGGTCAACGCCATGATTGTCCCTCAGCTGACGTACGGCAATAAGGCATCTCGCGGAGTCGATACACTTGCGGTAGATTTGTACGACTTTCTACGCGAGGTGATTGCCATGGCCGGGGTGCCCACACCAGGTCTCGATCTAATTAAAACCTTTGAGGGCTTGAGTCTACAAGCCTACCCAGACCCCAAAACCGGGAACTTGCCCATCACCATTGGTTGGGGTTCTACCCGCGATAAAAATGGCCAACCCTTCAAGCTGGGCGATCGCATCACCCGAGACGAGGCCGACGCGCTGCTGCTGGCGCAGGTGGCCAACACCTATCTGCCGCCCCAGCAGCGCATTCCCGCCTGGGGGGCCATGAACGACAATCAGCGCGGGGCCATTCTCAGTTTTGCCTACAACCTGGGAGCCAACTTCTACGGGGCCAGCGGGTTCGAAACCATCTCGCGGGTGCTGCGCAACCAGGAGTGGCAAAACATTGAGGCGGCCCTAATTCTCTACCGTAACCCCGGCACCAATGTGGAAGAGGGCCTGCTGCGCCGCCGTCTGTCGGAAGCCAACGTGTTTTTAGCGGGCACGCCGGGAATCGCCCTCAGCACCGCCGGACAGCGGTACCTGGCGGGAGGCCGCACCCCCAGCGGCAACCGTTTCCTGAGCCAGGAGGCCCAGGCCTATCTGGCCAACCGGCCCACGGTGTCCAGCGGTGGCGGCGGCGTGCCGACCTCTCCAGGATCGCGGCTGCTCTCCCTCACCAACCCCTACACCAGCGGGCAGGATGTGCAGCAGGTGCAGCAGGCCCTGGTGCGCTGGGGGGCAAATCTAGTGGCTGACGGCTATTTTGGCCCGGCAACGGCGATCGCCGTCGAGCAGTTTCAGCGATCGCAGGGGCTTACCGCCGACGGCATCGTTGGCCCCCAGACCTGGGCCAGGCTACAGCAGTCGCCCCCGGCCCCACCCCCGGCCCAAAACCGGCTGCTGCGGCTCACCAGCCCCCTGACCTCGGGCAGCGATGTGCTAACGCTGCAGCAGGCCCTCAACCGCCAGGGCGTAGCCGTCACCGCCGACGGCATCTTTGGCCCCGCCACCGATCGCGCCGTGCGCCAGTTTCAGGCCAGTCGGGGCCTCGTCGCCGATGGCATTGTCGGCCCCCAAACCTGGGCCAGACTGCAACAGCAGGCCACTCCCACCCCGCCAGCCTCGCCCTCTTTTATTCGAGTGCTGAGGCTGGCCAACCCCTTCACCCGAGGCGACGATGTGCGGGCTGTGCAGCAGGCGATCGCCCGTGCCGGCATTCCAGTGGTGGCTGATGGCGTCTTTGGCCCCGCCACCGATCGCGCCGTGCGCCAGTTTCAGGCCAGCCGAGGGCTAGCGGTCGATGGCATCGTCGGCTCCCGCACCCGCGCCAGCCTCGGGGTTTAAAGCCATTCCAGCCACAAACCGTGGCGGTGGTGGCTTGGGTTGTTTTAGATGGTGGGCTTGCCCTAAATTGCTCGATTCCCCAATGGTGCATCGCTTCGCGAATGCACCCTACCCCGTACCCCCTCACTCTCCACCTTCCTCACCCCCTACTTCCCTACCCTCCTCCCATGAACCTCTTCTACCGCAACCGCCAGCTCCTGCTGCTCACCCTGGTGCTGATCGTCGTCTGGGGGCTGTCGGCCTTTCTCACCCTGCCGCGCCTAGAAGACCCGGAGATCGTGCAGCGCTTTGCCCGCGTCACCACCTTTTTGCCGGGGGCAACGCCGGAGCGGGTCGAGACCCTGGTGACGGAGAAGATCGAGGATCGGCTGTTTGAGCTAGAGGAAATTGAGTCGCTGCGATCGACCAGCGGCGCTGGCATTTCGGTCATTACCGTGGAGCTGAAGGACACCATTGCCGACGTGGCCCCGGTGTGGGCCAAGGTGCGCAGCAAGGTGGATGACGCGGTGGCCGAACTGCCCGCCGAAGCCACGGTGCCCGAGTACGCCGACAGCTCCACCAAGGCCAGCGCCCTGATTGTGGGCCTTACCTGGACGCGGGATGATGCGCCCAACTACGCGATCCTGGGGCGGCTGGCGGCGGCCCTGGAGGATCGCCTGCGGGCCATTCCCGGCACGGAGACGGTGGATGTCTTTGGCGAGCCTGACGAAGAGATTCGAGTGGATGTGGCGGCGACGGAGCTGTCGCGGCTGGGGCTGTCGGCGGCGGGGCTCTCCCAGCAGATTGCCGCCAGCGATGCCAAGGTGGCGGCGGGGCAGTTTCGCAGTGCCAGGGCTGAATTTTTGCTGGAGGTCAACAGCAGCCTCAGCACCCTGGAGCAGATCCGCGCCATCCCCATCGCCGCCGGAGGTGACGGCCAGGTGGCGCGGTTGGGGGACATCGCCACCGTCACCAAAGGGGTACAAGACCCGCCGAGCGATCTGGCCCTGGTGAATGGCCACGGGGCGATCGCCCTCTCGGCCAGGGTTGAGTCGGCCCAGCGGGTTGACCAGTGGGCGGTGCAGGCTAAGACCGTGCTCGATGCCTTTCGCCGCGAACTGCCCGACGGACTGGATCTCCAGGTGGTGCTCGACCAGAGCCAGTACGTGCAGCAGCGGCTGAACGGGGTGATTGGCAACCTGATTTTGGGTTCGCTGCTGGTGATTGGCGTCTCGCTGATGATGTTGGGCTGGAAGTCGGCCCTGCTGGTGGGGCTGGCCCTGCCCCTGACCACTCTGATGGTGTTTGGCACCATGAAGGTGCTCGGTGTACCGCTGCACCAGATGTCGGTGACGGGGGTGATTATTGCTCTGGGGCTGCTGATCGACAACGCCATCATTGCCGTAGATGAGGTGCAGGGGCGGCTGCGGGCGGGCACTGCGCCGGGGGAGGCCGTGGCCCAGACGGTGCGCCACCTGCTGGTGCCGCTGCTGGCCTCGACCCTGACAACGGTGCTGGCCTTTGTCCCCATTGCCACGTCACCGGGGGGCGTGGGCGAATTTATTGGCACCATTGGCCTGACGGTGATCTTGGCGCTGCTGAGCTCACTGGCGCTGTCGCTGACGGTGATTGTCTCGCTGGTGGGACGGCTGCACCAGTGGAACCCGCTGCCCATCGCCTGGGGCTGGTGGCAGCACGGCTTTGCCAACGACGCCCTGGCCAACGGCTATCGGCAAACGCTGCGGGCGGTGCTGCGGCGACCCTGGCTGGGCGTTGGCCTGTCGCTCATGCTGCCGGTGATGGGCTTTGCGGTATTTGCCACCCTCCCCCAGCAGTTCTTTCCGCCCACCAACCGCAACCAGTTTCAGATTGAGTTTGAGCTGCCCACCCAGGTGCCGCTGGCTATCACCCAGCGCCAAGTTCAGCAGGCGCGGGAGCTGGCCCTGGCCCACCCCGAGATCGACGATGTGCACTGGTTTATGGGCCGCAGCGCGCCGCCCTTTTTCTACAACGTGCTCGACAACCGTCGCAATGCCCAAAACTACGCCCAGGGCATTGTGCACCTGAGCAGCACCAATCATATTCGAGAGACAATCCGAACCCTCCAAACTGAGCTAGATGCGGCCTTTCCCCAGGCCCAGGTGCTGGTGAAGCAGCTGGAGCAGGGGCCACCCTTCGACGCCCCCATTGAGCTGCGGGTCTACGGCTCAGACTTGGCGGGGCTGCGGGCAGTGGGCGATCGCCTCCGGGCTGAGCTGGCCCAGGTGCCCGACGTGGTGCACACCCGCGCCACCCTGACCGAGGCCCTGCCCAAGCTGGCCCTCACGGTGGATGAAGCCCAGGCCCGCCGCCTGGGGCTCGACAACCAGGCCATTGCCGGGCAGCTCAATGCCGCTCTCGACGGGCGCACGGGCGGTTCGGTGCTGGATGGCAGCCGCGACATTCCGGTGCGGGTGCGGGTACCGACAGAGCAGCAGGGCGACCTGGGGGCAATCGCCGCCCTCGATATCGTCACCGCCGGGGGGCAGATGCCCCTCGATGCGATCGCCGCCCTCGACCTAGTGCCCGACATCGCCAGCATCAGCCGCCGCAACGGCCAGCGGATCAACACGGTACAGGGGTTCATCACCGCTGGGTCGCTGCCCAGCGCGGTGCTGGCTGCCTTTCAAACACGGTTGGCCGAGCAGAGTTTTGAGCTGCCCCCCGGCTACCGCATTGAGTACGGCGGCGAAGCCGATGCCAGGGGGACAGCGGTAGGCAATCTGCTCTCCACCGTCGGCGTACTGATGATTCTCATGACCGCCACGCTGGTGCTGTCGTTCAATTCCTTTGGGCTGGCGGCGCTGATCGGTACCGTGGCGATTCTCTCCGTGGGTCTTGCCGCCCTGGCGCTGAAGCTGTTTGGCTCAATTTTTGGCTTCACCGCCATCCTGGGCACCCTGGGGCTGATTGGTCTGGCGATCAACGACTCGATTGTGGTGCTGGCTGCCCTGCGCGAACACCCCGAAGCCCGGTTGGGCCATCCCCAGGCAGTCGAAGATGTGGTATTTCACGCCACCCGCCACGTAATCGCAACGACGGTGACCACCATCGTCGGCTTTGTGCCGCTAATGCTCGACCCGACGGGGTTTTGGCCGCCGCTGGCGATCGCGATCGCAGGCGGTCTCGGCGGCGCGACCCTGCTGGCGCTCTACTACATTCCGTCGGTCTACCGGCTGCTCAGCTACCGTCGCCCGTCACCAGCAGCTCAAACTTTTGCAAACCCAGCTTTTCCTAAACTGTAGCTAGAAAGCCAGAGCAGCCCAGTGCTAAATAGCGCCCTAGCTGAAGTCTTACCCCCAGACGCAACCGATTTGCCTCTCTACCTTAGCTAAGGCATTGGGATCCCAAAAAGCGTTTGAACGTTTAGGTCGCGGCCATATCCCGGCTGAAGTGGTGACCGCAGAGTCCTACGCGGTCAAATTCCACCGTCCTTGAATCGAGCAAGTCGGTAAGAATTGAAATATAGCGATCCAGCACAAATCGTGAAAAATTCTTGGCACAGGCATTTTGCCCGTAGGCAAGATATCCACCCGATCTCGCCAAATCAACTGGAATTGCCGTATCCCTTCGGGTAGGCTGCAATCGCTTAGTTTATGTAGATTCTAGGCAATTTAAACCATTGCGGAACTTAAGCTGCCCTTTCGGCTTCTAAGGCTAAGGGGTTAGACTACCCCAGATTCACCTGCCGAGTTGAGCGATCTTCATCAGCGCAATTTGAGGACTATTGATGGAATTGGGCAGCGATCGCCTACAATCGATTTGCTAATTTGCCCGTTGATGTGTCGGACTCAAGAGTACCAGCGTCTATGTACAGCAGTTACCAATACAAGAAGAAAGCATCCCGTCGCCGTTTGCGGTTTGTACTGTTTCTTCTATTGCTAATTGGCATTCCTGTTGGCATCGAATTTTTGACCCGGTTGGTGGCTCAGGCCACCGGCACTAGCGATCGCTTCACCGCCAATCCCACATCCGATATTGTCAACTCCTATCACCTACGGTTTGTCAGTCGAGAGGGCCAACCCTACGCTGGTTTACCAAACGACGGCAAGCTTAACGCAGTGCGAGATCCCCTACTGGGTTATCGATTGGTAGGCAACCAACAGAGCAGTTTTTGGCAAATTAACGACAGTGGATTTCGAGACGAAGAAGCCGTACCCAGCACCAAAGCAGCCGGGGAAATCAGAATTTTTGTCCTCGGTGGCTCAACAGCCTTTGGCCAGCTGAGCTCCAACAATCAGACCACCTTCGCCAGCAAATTAGAAACTCGCCTCAACGATCAGGTTGCCCAACAGCGAGCTAACCCTAGCCAGTTTCAGCCCAGCGCACTACCCTTTCGGGCTGACCAGGTGCAAGCAGCCCTGGCGCTGCCGCCGCGCATTCGCGATGGGCAATACCGAGTCGTCAACGCCGCCGTACCCGGCTACGCATCGGGCAATGAGCTGGCCATGCTAACCCAGCGGATTGCCGCTTACAACCCAGACTTTGTCGTAGTCGTCGGAGGCTATGCCGACCTGATGCTACCCAGCACTGACCGAGGCAGCGATGTGCCCGGGCTAGAACAATATTTGACCGGCGGAAGTCAGTCCCTGAGGGCGCAGCTGAGCGAGCAGACGCAGGACTGGTTCAATCAACTCTACGTGGTGCAGGGCATTAGGCGCTACGGTCTACAACGGCAGCAGACAGAACCTCGCTTGGCAGAGCCGCTCAACCTCTATGCTCCTACTATTGAGTCTACCCTCCGCGATCGCCTACCCGTTAACCAAGCTGACCTTGAACAGCGCCTTGAGCGCTACGGTCGCCATGTACGACAAATGGTGAACTGGGCAGCAGCCAATCAAAAGCGCCTAATTATTGGTATTGAGCCTGAAATCTCAACCCGTCGGCCAGAAGCTCTAACCCCAGAAGAATCGGCAATTTTAGCCGAGCTAGACAATGCTTACCTAGAGCAAATGCGCATCGGCTTTGCAGAATTAGCCACCATTGCCAAGCAGGCAAGTCAGCAATCGGCCAATGCTCAAGTCCTAGATTTCTATCCAATTTACGAAAACTTTGCTGGGCAGGCTTTTCAAAGCCCCATCGGTCTAACCGATGAAGCCTACACGCTGATGTCAGATCGCCTCTATGAGGCGATCTCCAGCCAAGTGGCCCTTCAACCCCAGCCCTACGGGTTTTGAATAGAACTCAGCCTTTCATCTTTGGTGGTGGTACCACGCCAGCGGATGGGACAAGGGGTACGAAGCAACTGATGCTGCCTAAAACCCCATGTAGCATTGATAAAACCATCGATTTTATCAATGCTACAACTCAAACGAAACAACCTCCTCTCAGTTAGAGAGGAGGCTGTTTAAGAAGAACCTGGCATCGAGCTATTT